>Ga0172367_10000613_pt1 | contig 54953 bp, 42 predicted proteins | sample Lak10m_FD_114542 | JGI IMG/M metagenome (GOLD analysis project Ga0172367, IMG submission 114542) | Freshwater microbial communities from Kabuno Bay, South-Kivu, Congo - kab_022012_10m | ecosystem: Environmental > Aquatic > Freshwater > Lake | place: Democratic Republic of the Congo: South-Kivu... | reverse complement strand
GGAGCCCATCTCACGGTGCAGGGCGGGGATGCCGTACCAGGCCACGTCGGGCTCGGCGTGGTGCGTGTGGTGCAGGTTGATGTTGAGGAACAGCAGGCTCAGCACCGGCCCCGCCTTCACCACGGCGGAGCGCGTGCCCTGCGGCACCGCACAGTGCTCGACGAACGACCGCAGCGCACTGCACGCCGCCCCACCGAACACGAAACCGAACAGGTACACCCACGGATTCATGCCCACCACACCGAACAGCCACCACACGAACGGCACCACGAGCGCGAGGTGGATGAGCCACGGCACGTACACCGCACGGTCGCCCATGTGGCGCAACTCGCGCAGCCAGAACCGCACGATCACCCGCGGCACGCCGATGGTGAACCGTCCCGGCGTGGTGCGCAGGAACAGCACCCACCGGCGGTGCAGCGGCGACATCTGCTGCCACACCTCAGGAGTGAGGTAGTTGCTCTCCGGGTCGTCGAACGGATCGGTGAGGTCGGAGCGGTGGTGCTGGATGTGCGACGCCTTGTAGCGGCCGAACGGGATCCACAGGCTGAACGGGATGTACCCGATGGCCGAGTTCACCAGGTTCCACCGTGTGGGGTGGCCGTGCAGCAACTCGTGACCGAGCGACAGCGACAGTCCGCCGAGGTATGCGAGTGCGACCAACTGCAGCGGCCAGGGGATGGACGAGTGGAACAGCACGATGGCGAGATACGCGAGACCGAACCCGATGAGCACCAGCACGGTGGGCCATTCGACTGTGGTTCTCGTCCGCCCGGACACTGTTCCCCTTTCGCAGGTCGACGCTCGTGGACTGAGCGGAGATTACCGGAACGACCGTGTCCGAACAGGGCCGAACGTCCTCACTGCTGGCGGAAGCCCTCGCCGTACAGGCCGCCCATCGCACCCTGTGCGGCGTGTGCGGCGGCCATGCGCTGCACCGCCGCACGGTCGAGCGTGACGCCGAGTCCCGGATCGGTGGGCACCGGCAGCACACCACCCCGCGGCGACCAGTGCCCCTGCTCCACCGCCACGTCGGCGGTGAACCGGAACAACGACTGGTGCGGGCGGATGATCGACGGCTCGACCGCGGTGAGGTGCAGGTACGCCGCGGTCATCACGCCGGCGTCGCCGCTGTAGCACCAGAAGTCGATGCCCAGGGCAGCGCACGCACGCAGGAAGTCCTGCGCACGGCGGAAGCCACCCAGCTCGGCGATGTCGACGCAGAACCCGTCGGGCACGCCGCGTCGAGCGGCGCGCACCAGATCGACCTCGTGGGTGGAGAACGACATCGGCACACCGTCGTCGCGCAGTCGCTGCACCTCGTCGAGCGTGCGGCACGGGTCCTCCAACCAGCCGATGCCCAGGTCGGCGAGCGCCGCCACCACGCGCCGGGCCGTCGGCACGGTGTACACGCCGTTCGCGTCCAACCGTTCCACGGCGCCCGGTCCGAGCGCGGCCACCAGGTCGCGCACCATCTGCAGTTCCTGCTGCACGGGCAGCACGCCGAGCTTGCCCTCGAACGACGGGCTGGCGAAGTCGGCCGCCATCCGCTCGCAGTACGCCACCACGTCGGCCGGGGTGGCCTCGGCACCCTCGCGCAGCGCGAAGTACTCGGTGAACGCCACCTCGGTGCGCACCGCGCCGCCGAGCAGTTCGCTCAGCGGCACGCCGGCACGCCGGGCACGCAGGTCCCACATCGCCATCTCGATGGCACCGAACGCACGCCGCGATGCCGCGCCGTCGGCCCACAGCGAGAACCCGGTCGAGGGCACGCATCGCCGCTCGGCCTCGTTCAGCGCGTCGGGCGCGAGGCCCACGAGACGGGCGCCGAGCTCCTCGACGAGGGCGACCTGGTCGCCGTGCGGCGATTCACCGAGACCGACCACGCCGTCGGCATCCTCCACCTCGACGATCGTGGTGGTGAAGCTGGGCAGCACGCCGAACGAGAACCGGTACGGCGCCGCCATCGGCACGTTCACGGCCACCGCCCTGACGGCGACGATGTGTTCCGTTCCCATCATTCGAGCCCTCCACGATTGCCGTGACAGTTGTACAAGAAATCAAGCGTGGCGTGTAGTGTCGCACGCCGTGAGTGAGATCGCGGGCGAGCAGGCAACCGGACGTCGTCGAGGCCGGGAGCGCACCGAATCGCGCGGCCCACGCCTGCCCGAGCAGATCCCCTACCGCCAGCCGTACATGCGGCTCAACCACACCGATGTGGTGTCGGCCGACGAGCTCGAGTCCATCCACGAGGCGTCGCTCGAGATCCTCGAACGCATCGGCATGGAGTTCAACTGCCCCGAGTCGCGCAGCATCATGCGCGAGGCCGGCGCCGAGGTCGACGAGTCGAACCAGCGCGTCCGTTTCCCCCGCGAGCTCGTCGAGACCGCCGTCGCCAAGGCACCGTCCGAGTTCACGCTGCACAGCTGGAACCCGGCCAAGAACATGCGCGTCGGCGGCCGCTGGATCACGTTCGGTACCGTCGCCAGCACCCCGCACTACATCGACCGCAACGGCGTGCGACGCACCGGCGACCGCGAAGGCTTCCGCGACCTGCTGAAGCTGGCACAACAACTCGACATCATCCACTACGTGGCCGGCTACCCGGTGGAGCCGATCGACATCCACTCGTCGATCCGCCACCTCGAGGCGTCGTACGACATCCTCACCATGACCGACAAGGGCCTCCACTGCTACAGCCTCGGTCGCCAGCGCAACCGCGACTGCCTCGAGATGGTGCGCATCGCCCGTGGCGTCGACCAGGCCACCCTCGACCGCGAGCCGTCGGTCATCACCGTGGTGAACACCAACTCGCCGCTGAAGCTCGACGTGCCGATGGCGCAGGGCGTCATCGAGTTCGCGCAGCACAACCAACCGGTCATCATCACGCCCTTCACCCTCTCGGGTGCGATGGCACCCATCACGCTCGCCGGTGCGCTCGCCCAGCAGAACGCCGAGGCGCTCGCCGGCATCACGCTCATCCAGACCGTGAACCCCGGCGCCCCCGCGATGTACGGCGGGTTCACCTCCAACGTCGACATGCAGTCGGGTGCACCCGCGTTCGGCACCCCCGAGTACGTGCGCACCGCCATGGTGGGCGGCCAGCTGGCCCGCCGCTACGGCGTGCCGTACCGCAGCAGCAACGTGTGCGCCGCGAACGCGCTCGACATGCAGGCCGCGTACGAGAGCGTGTTCTCGCTGTGGGGCGCCATCATGGGCGGCGTCAACTTCCTGATGCACGGCGCCGGCTGGATGGAAGGCGGCCTGCACGCCAGCCTCGAGAAGATGCTGCTCGACGCCGACCTGCTGCAGATGGTGGCGAAGATGCTCGAGCCCGTGGTGGTCGACCGCGACACGCTCGCCGTCGACACCATCGAAGAGGTCGGCCCCGGCGGCCACTTCTTCGGCACCCAGCACACCCAGGACCGCTTCCGCGACGCGTTCTACCGGCCCATCCTGTCGGACTGGCGCAACTACGAGAGCTGGGACGAAGCAGGCCGGCCCACCACCGACCAGCGCGCCCACCGCCTCGTCGGCCAGTACCTCGACGCGTACCAGGAGCCCACCATGGACCCGGCCGCCAAGGCCGAGCTCCGCGCGTTCGTCGATCGCCGCGTCGCCGAGGGCGGCGTGCCCACCGATTTCTAGAAAGAGCAAGGGGACAGCAATGAAGTCATCGGCACAGGTCGTCGTCATCGGCGGCGGCGTCGTCGGAGCCAGCGTGCTCTACCACCTCACGGTGGCGGGCTGGACCGACGTCGTCCTGGTCGAGAAGGCCACCTACACCTCGGGCAGCACCTGGCACGCCGCCGGCGGCATGCACACGCTGAACGGCGACCCCAACGTGGCCCGCCTGCAGCAGTACACGGTGAACCTGTACAAGCAGATCGAGGCCGAGAGCGGCCAGAACTGCGGCATCCACCTGCCCGGCGGCCTGCAGCTCGCCGACACCCCCGAGCGCCTCGACTGGCTGCGCATGGCGCAGGCCCGCGGCCGCTACCTCGGCATGCACATGGAGATCGTCTCCATGAAGGAAGCCAAGGAGATGAACCCGCTCCTCGAGGAGAAGTTCTTCGTCGGCGCACTGTTCGACGAGGACGAGGGCAGTGTCGACCCCACCGGCGTCACCAACGCCTACCTCATCTGCGCCCGCAACCGCGGCGCCGAGACCTACCAGCAGACCTGGGTGAACAAGCTCGAGCAGCGCCAGGACGGCACGTGGGACGTCTCCACGTACGACCCCACCACCGGCGACGAGAAGGGTGTCATCCACACCGAGCACGTCGTCAACGCCGGCGGCCTGTGGGCGCGCGAAGTGGGCCGCATGTGCGGCCTCGAGCTGCCCGTGCTCGCGATGGAGCACCACTACCTGATGACCGAGCCGATGCCCGAGGTCATCGAGTTCAATCAGACCAACGGCCGCGAGCTGCCGCACATGATCGACTTCGCGGGCGAGATCTACGCCCGCCAGGAGGGCCAGAGCATCCTGCTCGGCACCTACGAGCAGGACAACCGCGTCTGGTCGGCGAAGGAGACGCCGTGGGACTTCGTCTCGCAGCTGCTCCCCCACGACCTCGACCGCATCTCGCCCGAGCTCGAGCGCGCGTTCGAGCACTTCCCCGCCGTGGGCCGCGCCGGCATCCAGCGCTTCGTCAACGGCCCGTTCACGTTCAGCCCCGACGGCAACCCGCTGGTCGGCCCCATCAAGGGCATGAAGGGCATGTGGATGGCCAACGCCGTGATGGCCGGCCTGTCGCAGGGCGGCGGCGTGGGCCTGTCGCTCGCCAACTGGATGGTGAACGGCGACCCGGGCGCCGACATCTGGGCGATGGACGTCGCCCGCTACGGCGACTACGCCACGCTCGCCTACACCAACTCCAAGGTGCGCGAGAACTACTCACGCCGGTTCCGCATCACGTTCCCCAACGAGGAGCTGCCGGCGGCGCGCCCCCTGCACACCACGCCCATCTACGACCGCCTCACCGCACACAACGCGGTGTGGGGCGCCGGGTTCGGCCTCGAGCACCCGCTGTGGTTCCAGAAGCCGGGCCTCGAGCCGAAGGAGGACGTCACCTTCTACCGCTCGAACGCGTTCGACAAGGTGGGCGAGGAGAGCCGCGCCGTGCGCGAGCGCGTCGGCTTCAGCGAGGCCTCGAACTTCGCCAAGTACAAGGTGAGCGGCAAGGGCGCCGCCGAGTGGCTGCAGGGCCTGTTCACCAACAGCCTGCCGAAGATCGGACGCACCAACCTCACCGCGATGCTCAACCCGCAGGGCCGCATCGAGGGCGAGTTCTCGGTGTCGCGCATCGGCGACGACGAGTTCTTCCTGTTCGGCTCGCAGGCCGCCGAGGTGCACCACCCGCGCTGGTTCCTCGCGCACCTGCCCGAGGGCAGCGACATCCGCTTCGAGGTGCTGTCGCTCTCGATGGTGGGCCTCACCGTGGCCGGCCCGCGTTCGCGCGACGTGCTGCAGAAGCTCACCAACACGTCGCTCGCCACCAAGGACTTCCCGTTCATGGCGTTCCGCAAGGTCGACCTGGGCATGGCACCGGTGTGGCTGTCGCGCATGACCTACACGGGCGACCTCGGCTACGAGATCTGGATCCAGCCCGAGTACCAGCGCTACCTGTTCGACCTCATCTGGGAGGCCGGCCAGGGGTTCGGCATGGAGCTGTTCGGCTTCCGGGCGCTCATCACGATGCGCCTCGAGAAGAGCTTCGGCACCTGGTACCGCGAGTACCGGCCCATCTACACGCCCCTCGAGGCGGGCATGGACCGCGTGCTCAAGCTCGACCACGACTTCATCGGTCGTGCAGCCGTCGAGGCCGAGATCGCCGCGGGTGGCCCGAAGCGCAAGCTGGTGATGTTCACGGTCGACGTCGACCCCGAGGCGCCGGCCGACGTCATCGGCGACGAGCCCGTGTGGCACGACGGCGAGGTGGTCGGCTGGATCACGTCCGGCGGCTACGCGCACTACAGCGGCGTGAGCCTCGCGCTGGGGTACATCCCCACCGAACTGGCCACCGCGACCTCGGGTTTCGAGATCGAGATCATCGGCCGCCGCCGCCCCGCGACGTTGCAGCACGAGCCCGTGCTCGACCCGCAGGGCACCCGCATGCGCGCCTGAGAAATCAACGGGGAGACCGAATTCAGCCGCCTCTCAGCGGTCGAACTATTCACGGTGCAGTCGTACCCAGAATGGCCCCGAGATGGTTGACCCATCACCCCTCCGCAACTACTGTTCCGCAAACGGCCGACCATGGCCGCGTTATCCATAGGGGGATGCAATCCATGGAGCACATGGACACTGAAGGCGAAGGCCTTGCCATTTCGCCGCTGCAGGGCTCGCTGAGCCGCCGCACCTTGGTGAAGCGGGCGGCTGTTGCCGGCCTCGCCGTGCCGATGGTCGGCTCGTTCATCGCCAGCTGCGGCAGCGACGACGAGACCTCCACCACCGGTGGCGGTGACACGACCGGCGGCAGCGAGACCACCGCAGCCGGCGGCAGCGAGACCACCGCGGCAAGCGGCGGCACCGAGGGTGGCACCATCAAGGTCGGCACGTTCAAGCCGGCCGGCCCGCTCGACCCGATCGCACAGGCCGACCTCGGCACGTACAACGTGGTCAGCCAGAGCTTCGAGTGCCTCCTCGGCCCCGAAGGCGACGGCGTGGGCCCGGCCCTCGCCACCGAGTGGGTCGCCAACGAGGACTCGACCGAGTGGACCTTCACGCTCCGCGAGGGCGTGAAGTGGCACGACGGTACCGACTTCACCGCCGACGACGTGGTCGCCACGTTCGAGCGCATCGTCGCCGTGGGCGACTCCATCGGCGGCTCCATCAGCGCCGGCGCCACCACCGCGGTCGACCCGCTCACCGTGAAGGTCGTCATGAACGGCCCGAACGCCTCGTTCCCGTACCTCGTGTCGCTGTTCAACCCGCAGACCGCCATCACCCCGGCGGCCTACGAGGCCGGCACCACGCTCGACGGTTCGCCCAACGGCACCGGCCCGTGGAAGCTCGAGAGCTACGACCCCAACGCCGGTGCGAAGTTCGTCCGCAACGAGGACTGGTGGGGCGGCAAGACCCCGCTCGACGCCCTCGAGATGATCTTCTTCACCGACCAGGCCTCGGAGAACACCGCCCAGTCGAGCGGCGCCACCGACGTCATCCAGTCGTTCGCCGTCGTGGGCGGCGACGCCCTGCTGGCCGACGAGAACCAGAACGTCGTCGACGTGCAGGCCGCCACCCACCGCGAGGTGTGGTTCGGTTGCGACGAAGGCAACTTCACCGACGTCAAGGTGCGCCAGGCCATGGCCCTGTCGATCAACCGTGACGAGATCGTCGAGACGCTGTTCTCGGGCAAGGCCTCCGTGGCCAACGACCACGTCATGTTCGACCTGTACCCGTTCCACGACCCCGATGCCGTCGAACAGCGTGCACAGGACATCGAGCAGGCCAAGGCGCTGCTGGCCGAGGCCGGCTTCGCCGATGGTCTCAGCACCACGCTCAACGCCGTCGACCTCGGCGAAGTGCCGCAGCTGGCCGAGCTCATCCAGAGCATGGCCAAGGAGGCCGGTTTCGACATCACGCTCAACGTGGAGTCCACCGACACCTTCTACGGCACCCAGTGGTGCGTCACCTATCCGTGCGCCGGTTCGGCCGAGTTCGGCATCGTCGACTACGGCCACCGCCCGGTGCCCGACGTGTACCTGCTGAAGGCCTTCAAGGGTGGCGGCGACTGGAACAGCTCGCAGTACGCCAGCGCCGACCTCGACGCGGCCATCGTGGAGTACCAGTCGTCGGCCGAGGAGGACGCCCGCAAGGTCGCCAGCGGCAAGATCCAGACCATCATGTGGAACGACGTTCCCGCGATGATCCCCTACCGCTACAACGGCCTCGCTGCCTACTCGAAGAAGTTCACCGGCGTGCAGTTCACCGCACTCGGTCACACCATCGTGTCGGCTGCCTCGCAGGCCTGATCACGATTCCGGAGCAAGGGGCGGGCTGCATCACTGCAGCCCGCCCCTTTTCCTTCCCCACGTTCGCCGCTCTCACCTCCAGGACGGGCAATGACCAAGTACATCGTCAAGCGAGTGCTGCTCTCGCTGGTCACGTTGTGGCTCCTCGTCACCATCGTGTTCCTCATGTCGTGGGCACTCCCCAGCGACCCGGCCCGCGCCATCCTCGGCCCGTTCGCCGACGAGAAGCTGGTGGAGGACTTCCGTGAGACCTTCGGCCTCAACGACGGGTTCCTCGAGCAGTACTTCCGCCTGCTGAAGGGCCTCGTCACGTTCGACTTCGGCCTGTCGTACGGCACGAAGCAACCCGTGTGGGACGTGCTCGCCCCCACGCTGTGGCGCACCGCCAAGCTCGCCACGCTGGCGATGATCATCACCACCCCGATCTCCATCTTCGCCGGCCTCATCGCCGCGAAGTTCCGCGACCGCCGCCTCGACCGTGGCATCGTGCTCACCGGTCTCGCCACGTCGTCGATCCCCGAGTTCGTCACCGGCACCCTGCTCGCCGTGGTCTTCGGCGTGAAGCTCGGCTGGTTCAAGGCGGTCGCCATCATCCCCGAGGGCACGCCCCCGCTCGAGCAGTTGAACTACCTGTTCCTGCCGGCGATGGCGCTCGCCATCGTGTACTTCGGCTACATCGCCCGCATGATGCGCGCCGGCACCATCCAGGCGATGGACTCCGACTACACCCGCACCGCGGCCATGAAGGGCCTGTCGTCGTCGCAGGTGATGCGCAAGCACGTGCTGCGCAACGCCATGGCCCCCACCATCACCGTGATGTCGGTGCAGATCGGCTACCTCGTCAGCGGCATCGTCGGCGTGGAAGTGGTGTTCAACTACCCCGGCTTCTCGCAGGCACTGCTCATCGCCGTGAAACAGAAGGACCTACCGGTGCTGCAGGTGGCCGTCATCATCTCTGCACTCGTCTACATGGTCGCCACGCTCACGGCCGACCTGATCATCGCCTGGCTCAACCCGCGCATCCGGCTGGAGATGGGGAACTGATGGAACTCGAGGACGTCAACGCCGAAACGGCCATCGAGCCGGCCCTCCAGTCGTCATCGATGATGATCGACGCCGCACCCAACGTGCTCAAGCAGTCGCTCGCCGAACGCAAGCAGGCCCGCAAGGAACGGTGGCGGTTGCTGCGCCGCCGCCCCGGCTTCATCATCGGCGCCGTGATCGTGCTGTTCTGGGCGTTCTGCGCCGCGTTCGCGCAGTACGTGGTGCCCTACAACCCGTTCGACGATCGCGACAAGCGGCACATGCCCCCCAGTGCCGATCACTGGTTCGGTACCGACCAGACGGGTCGCGACATCTTCTCCCGCGTGCTCACCGGCGCCCGCGACATCCTGCTCGTGGCCCCCATCGCCGCCGTACTGGCCGTCATCATGGGCACCCTGCTCGGCATGATCATGGGCTACTTCCGCGGCTGGACCGACAACATCCTCAGCCGGTTCGTCGAGGCGTTCCTCGCGTTGCCGGTGGTGCTCGTCGGCCTGTACGTGCTCACGCTCGCGTCGCAGAGCGACTTCCTGCAGACGATCTCGTTCAACAGCCGCAACATCCTGGTGATCTACGTGGTGGCGGTGCTGTTCACGCCCATCGTGGCTCGCACCGTGCGAGCCGCGGTGCAGGGCGAGCGCGACCTCGACTACGTGGTGTCGGCCCGCCTTCGTGGTGAGTCGAGTCTGTTCATCATGACCCGCGAGATCTTCCCCAACGTGACCGGCCCCATCATCGTCGAGCTCACGGTCCGCATCGGCTACGCCATCTTCACGGTGGCGACGCTCAGCTTCCTCGGCGTGGGCATCCAACCGCCGTCGCCCGACTGGGGTCTCACCATCTCCGACGAACGTGCCGTCCTGGCCGCCGGCATCTGGTGGCCCGTCACGTTCAACGCACTTGCCATCATCACCCTCGTCGTCGCGGTGAACCTCATCGCCGACTCCATCCAGGCGGTGTACCAGAAGTGACCATCACCGAATCCACCTCCGCTCCGACCGCCACCAACGCCCTCGAGGTCCGCGACCTCGAGCTCGCCTACGTGGTGCGCGGCGTGCCCCGCCCCGTGCTCCGCGGCGTCTCGTTCACCGTGCGCCCGGGCGAGGCGTACGGCCTCGTGGGCGAGTCGGGCTGCGGCAAGAGCACCACTGCGTATGCGGCACTGCGCTACCTGCCACGCAACGGCATCATCACCGGCGGCCACATCCTGGTCGACGGCGACGACATCACGAACCTCGACCGCAACGGCCTGCGCGAGTTCCGCAAGCAGAAGGCGTCGATGGTGTACCAGGATCCGGGCTCGTCCCTGAACCCCACCATCAAGGTCGGCAAGCAGGTCATCGAGGCGTTCACCGTGCTCGGCCAGAGCGCCTCGCTCGCCGAGTCGAACGCCCTGCAGGCCCTGCGCAAGGTGCAGATCGCCGACCCCGAGCGAGTGATGGGCCGCTACCCGCACCAGCTGTCGGGCGGCATGCTCCAGCGCGTGGTCATCGCCATGGCCCTCGCGTGCGATCCCGGCCTGCTCGTGCTCGACGAGCCGACCACCGGCCTCGACGCCACCGTGGAGGCCGAGGTCCTCGACCTGGTCCGCACGCTGCGCAACGAGACCGGCGCGGCGATCCTGCTCATCGCCCACAACCTGGGCGTCATCCGCAGCATGTGCGACCGCGTCGGCGTGATGTACGCCGGCAAGATCGTGGAGGAGGGCAACGCCGGCGAGGTGTTCGACGCACCGAAGCACCCCTACACCGTCGGTCTGCTGCGATCGCTCCCCCGCCACGGCATGCACAAGTCGCAGAGTGCGCTCAGCACCATCCCCGGCACGCTGCCCACGCTCGGCTCCGAACTGCCCACCTGCGTGTACGTCGATCGCTGCCCGCTGGCCGACGACACCTGCCGCAACCAGGTGCCACCGGTGGTGCAGCTCGACGGCGGTCGCTACACGCGCTGCCATCACGTCGACGCCGTGGCCGAGATCAACGAGAGCGTGCCCAGCACGCTGCGCACCTCGGGTTCGGAGACGGTGCTGCAGATCACCGGCGTGTCGAAGACGTTCCGCCAGGGCGGCCACGACGTCCCCGCACTCGTGGGCGTGAACCTCAGCCTCAACGACGGCGAGACCCTCGGCCTCGTCGGCGAGTCGGGCTCTGGCAAGAGCACGCTCGCCAAAGCACTCCTCGGCGTGCACTCACCCGACCAGGGCAGCTCGCTCACACTCGACCAGCACCAGTTGGCCAGCACCATCGAGCAGCGCAGCACCGCCGACAAGCGGGCGATGCAGATCGTGTTCCAGAACCCCGACTCCGCCCTCAACGCGTCGTGGACCGTGCGCCGCATCCTGCAGCGCTCGGTCCGCAAGCTCACCGGCAAGGACGCCACCGCCGCCGACGAGCGCGTGGCGCAACTCGCCGAGCACCTGCGCCTGTCGCCGCGCCACCTCGACATGAAGCCGAGTCAGCTGTCGGGCGGTCTGAAGCAGCGCGTCGCCATCGCCCGCGCGTTCGCCGGCGACCCGCGCATCGTGGTGTGCGACGAGCCCACCTCCGCGCTCGACGTGTCGGTGCAGGCGGCCATCCTCAACCTGCTCGCCGAACTGCAGAGCGAGCAGCGCACCAGCTACGTGTTCATCAGCCACGACCTCGGTGTGGTGCGCTACCTGGCCGACCGCATCGCGGTGATGTACCTCGGGCGCATCATGGAGGTGGGCACCACCGAGGACCTGTTCAAGGGACCGAACCATCCGTACACCGAGGCGCTGCTGTCGGCCGTACCCAGCGTCGACGGTCAGGTCAGCTCGCGCATCCGTCTCGCCGGCGAGATCCCCAGCCCGGCGAATCCGCCGTCGGGGTGCGTGTTCCACCCGCGCTGCCACCGCGCCATCGCCGGCACGTGCGACGCTGCAGAGCCGCCCGTGGTGGAGGTGTCGCTCGGACACTCCATCCGCTGCCACATCCCGGCCGACGAACTCAAGGCGTTGCAGTCCCAATCCTGAGATCGCGTCTCATTGATGGTACGGTCGTTCCGTGAATGCGGCTGGGGGCCGCAGTGAGGAGATCGTCATGACCGAAGTCGAGGCCACCACCCGCACCCGTTCGGGTCGCGCGGCGCGCCAGGCGGCGCGCAGCGCACAGGCCGCGCACCCCGCAGCCCCGGCGTTCATCCGCCGCGAGATCCCGCCGTACGAGCTGCTGTCGGAGGACGGCCTCGCCTCCATCGAGGCGCACGCCGACCGTCTGTTGGCCGAGATCGGCATCGAGATCCGCGACGACGCCGAGGCGCTGCAGCTGTTCCGCGATGCCGGCGCCACCGTGGTCGACAACCTCGTGCGCTTCGACCCGGGCCACGTGCGCGCGCTGTGCGCCACCGCACCGCGCGAGTTCACCCAGCTCGCCCGCAACCCGGCCAACTCGGTGCAGATCGGCGGCAACAACGTGGTCCTCGTGCCCGCGTACGGCTCGCCGTTCGTGCACGACCTCGAGGGCGGGCGTCGCTACGGCACGATCGCCGACTTCCAGAACTTCGTGAAGCTCGCCTACTCCACCCCGTACCTCCACCACTCCGGTGGCACGGTGTGCGAGCCCACCGACGTGCCGGTCAACAAACGCCACCTCGACATGGTGTACGCCCACCTCCGCTACAGCGACAAGGCGTTCATGGGCTCGGTCACCGCGCCCGAGCGCGCCGCCGACAGCATCCAGATGGCCCGCTTCGTGTTCGGCGATGACGTGGTCGACAACAACTGCGTCATCCTCGGCAACGTCAACGTCAACTCCCCACTCGTGTGGGACGCCACGATGACCGGCGCGCTGAAGACCTACGCCCGCGCCAACCAGGCCCCGGTGGTGGTCCCGTTCATCCTCGGCGGCGCGATGGGCCCGGTCACCAACGCCGGCGCGATCGCCCAGGCCCACGCCGAGACCCTCGTCGGCGTCGCCCTCGGCCAACTCGTGCGCAAGGGATCGCCGGTCATCTACGGCAACTTCTTGTCGTCGATGGCGCTGCGCAGCGGCAGCCCCACGTTCGGCATGCCCGAGCCCGCGCTCGGCTCGCTCGTGGTCGGTCAGCTCGCCCGCCGCGTCGGCCTCCCCCTGCGCTGCTCCGGCGCGTTCACCTCGTCGAAGCTGCCCGACGGCCAGGCGATGACCGAGAGCGCCGTCAGCTTCATCGCCGCGCTGCAGTGCGGCGCGAACTTCATCCTCCACTCGGCCGGCTGGCTCGAGGGCGCGCTCACGATGGGCTACGAGAAGTTCGTGCTCGACCTCGACCTGTGCGGCGCCGCGCACACCTACCTGAAGGGCATCTCGCTCGACGAGGACCAGTTCGCGATGGACGCCTTCGCCGAGGTGGGCCCCGGCAAGCACTTCTTCGGATCGCAGCACACCCTGCGCCACTACCAGACCGCGTTCTACGAGCCGCCCATCAGCGACAACAACTCGTTCGAGCAGTGGCGAGATGCGGGCTCGCAGTCGAGCGAGCAGCGCGCAGCCACCTCGTGGCGCCAGACGCTCGCCAACTACGAGGCACCACCGATGGACGACGCCGTCGACGAGCAACTCCGCGACTTCGTCGCCCGCCGGAAGGCCGAGATGCCGGACCAGTGGTACTGATGGCCACGCACGGCCGCTGCATGTGCGGTGACGTGCAGTTCACCGTCGCCGCCGAGCTACGCGACGTGGTGAACTGCCACTGCCACCGGTGTCGCCAGTGGACCGGCCACTACTGGGCCGCCAGTGCCGCCCCCACCGACGCCCTCGCCATCGACGATGCGGCCGGGTCGCTGCGCTGGTACTCCCCCGCCGACGGCGTGGAGTACGGCTTCTGCGCGCACTGCGGCAGCTCGCTGTTCTGGCGCGTCGCCACGCGACCCGAGACGGTGTCGCTGAGCGCCGGCTGCCTCGACCAACCCACCGGGCTCACCACCACCGCACAGATCTGGATGGCCGAGCACGCCGACTACCACCCACCCCTGCCCGATGTGATCGAGCACCACCACGACTGAAGCACGATGAGCGACGACCCTCTCCTCCAACCGTTCCAGCTCAAGCACCTCACGCTGAAGAACCGCGTGATGAGCAGCTCGCACGAACCCGCGTACAGCGAGGACGGCATGCCCAAGGAGCGCTACGCGGCGTATCACGCCGAGAAGGCTCGCGGCGGCATGGCCCTCACGATGACCGCCGGCACCGCCATCGTCAGCCCCGACAGCCCGCCGGCGTTCGGCAACCTGTTCGCGTACACCGACGAGATCGTCCCGTGGATCCAGCGCCTCACCGATGCGGTGCACGAGCACGACTGTGCGTGCATGATCCAGATCAGCCACCTCGGCCGACGCACGGGGTGGGGTCAGGACGACTGGCTGCCGGTGGTGGGGCCGTCGTCGGTGCGCGAGCCCGCACACCGCGCGTACCCGAAGCCCGCCGAGCCGTGGGACATCCACCGCATCATCGGCCAGTACGCCGACGCCGCCGAGCGCATGCAGGCGGGCGGCATGGACGGCATCGAGATCGAGGCCTACGGCCACCTGTTCGACCAGTTCCTCTCGCCGCACACCAACCACCGCGACGACGAATGGGGCGGCTCGTTCGCCAACCGGCTCCGCTTCCCGATGGAGGTGTTGCGCGCCATCCGCGCTCGCGTCGGCGCCGACTTCATCGTCGGTGTACGGATGGCGCTCGACGAGGTACTGCCCGACGGTGTGGACCTGCCCGAGGGCCTCGCTGCGCTGCAGCACTACACCAACGAGGGCCTCGTCGACTTCGTCAACGTGGTGCGCGGCAACATCATCAACGACGTCGAGCTCGGCAAGGTGATCCCCATCCACGGCATGCCCGCGGCGCCGCACCTCGACTTCGCGGGCCTCGTGCGCGAGCACACCCATCTGCCCGTGTTCCACGCGTCGAAGGTCGACGACGTGGCCACCGCTCGCCACGCCATTCGCGAGGGCAAGGTCGACATGATCGGCATGACCCGCGCCCACCTCGCCGATCCGCACATCGTGCGCAAGATCCAGCTCGGCCAGGAGCACACCATCCGGCCCTGCGTGGGCGCCACGTACTGCCTCGACCGCATCTACGTGGGCGGCGAGGCGCTGTGCATCCACAACGCCGCGAGCGGGCGTGAGCTGCACATGCCCCACGACATCCCTCGGGCCGACACGCCGCGTCACGTCGTGATCATCGGCGCCGGTCCTGGAGGCCTCGAGGCCGCCCGCGTCAGCGCCGAACGCGGTCACCGCGTCACCGTGTTCGAGGCGATGCCGTGGGCCGGTGGCCAGCTGCGCCTCGCCGCGCGAAACCCGCGCCGCCGCGACCTGATGGGCATCGTCGAGTGGCGTCTCGCCGAGCTCGAACGGCTGGGCGTGGAGGTGCGGTACGACACCTTCGCCGACCTCGACCTGGTACGCGCCAGCGGCGCCGACGTGGTGATCGTCGCCACCGGTGGCCTACCGCAGAACCCGTCGATCGAGGCGGGTGGCGAGCTGATGTCGAACGCGTGGGACGTCATCGGCGGCGACGTCACCCCCACGGGCGACGTGGTGCTGTACGACGACGACGGCAACCACACGGCGATGACGGCGGCGGAGATGTTGGTGCACCAGGGCGCGCACCTCGAGCTGGTCACCCCTGAGCGCACCATCGGCATCGAGGTGGGTGGCATGAACATGGTGCCGTACAACCGCGCGCTCAACGACGCCGATGCGCGCATCACGCTCACCCGCCGCGTGCGCCGCATCGAACGCCGCGCCGACGGCCGGCTCGACGTGGAGATCGGCAGCGACCACTCCCCCGTGCGCCAGACCCGCGTGGCCGACGCCGTGGTGGGCGACCACGGCACTGTGGCCAACGACGAGCTGTACCACGAGCTCGTGCCCAGTTCCACCAACCTCGGCGAGCTCGACCACACCGCGTTCATCGAAGGCCGGCCGCAGACCGTGCAGACGAATCCTGTGGGCCAGTTCCAGCTGTTCCGCATCGGCGACGCCGTGGCCGGCCGCAACATCCACGCAGCCATCTACGACGCGCTGCGCCTCTGCAAAGATCTCTGATCATCACCCAGGCCCTCCGCAATCCCCGCCTGCTGCGGCTGGTGCTCGCGTATGCGGGCTCGGCCGTCTCGGAGTGGTCGTCGTGGCTGGCGTTGTTGGTGTACGCCGAGGCGCGCGGCGGCAGCAGCGCTGCCGGCTGGACCGCGCTCGGCCTGCTCGTGCCCGCCATCGTGGTGGCACCGTTCGTGGGCAAGCTGGCCGACGGCGCTCGGCCCATCAGAGCCGTTGCCACGGTGTATGCAGTGCAGGGCATCACGCTCGGCATCGCCGCGTGGCTCGCCGTGATGGATGCCCCGGTGCTCGCGGTCACGGTGCCGGCGGCGGTGGCCATCGGTGGCATCGCGTTCGTGCGACCGTCGTTCGCCGTGGTGGCACCCGCGCTGGTGCGCACGGCCCGCGAGCTCACCACCGCCAACCTGTTCGCCGGGTACTGCGACAGCGGCGCGGTGCTGCTCGGCCCGCTCATCACCACCGCCGTGCTCACCTGGGGCGGGCCCGACACCGTACTCGTCGTGTGCGCCGGTCTGGCTGCCGTGGGTGTGCTGTGCACCGTCACGCTGTTCCGCCACGACCGCCCGCCCACCTCGGGCCCGGTGGAGGCACTCCCGTCGCTGCGCACCGTGCTGCGCTCGGTACGCGGCAAGCCGAACGTCACGGCACTGCTCGCGGTGCTCGGCACCCAGCACCTGCTGATGGGGTTCATCGGCCCGATGTTCGTGATCCTCGCCGTCGACGAGCTCGACATGGGCGGCTCCGGCGCCGGAGCGCTGAACATCGCGTTCGGTGTGGGCGCCGTCTGCAGCACGGTGGGCGCCACCGTGCTCGCGGGTCGCGCCCGCCTGGCGCCGGTGGTGGCCGCAGGCCTGGCTGCGTTCGCGCTGTCGATGATCGCGATCGGCGGTGTCACCACGGTGGCCGTGGCCATCGTGGGCCTCGGTGTCGCCGGCATGTGCCGCAGCCTGGTCGACGTCACGGCGCGAATGCTGCTGCAGCGCTCGGCGCCACCCCAGTACCTGGCGAGTGTGTTCGCGTTCATCGAGGTACTCACCAGCGTGGGTCTCGCGGCCGGCACGATGCTCGCGCAGCTCGCCGTGGTCACCGTGGGCGCCTCGGCCGCGTTCGTGGTCGTCGGGCTGCTGCCGCTGCTGGTGCTGGCCCTCACCGCGCGGCGCATCTGGCGTGCCGACCACGACGCCGACGTACCGGTGGTGGCCATCGCCGTGCTGCGCCACAACCCGGTCTTCTCGCCACTGCCGCCGGCCGCGCTCGAGTCGGTGGCCCGTGCGGCGGTGGAACGCCATGTCGGCGCCGGCGTGGAGCTGATGCGCCAGGGCGAGGTGGGCGAGTCGTACTTCGCCATCTCGTCGGGCAAGGTCGACGTGGTGCGCGACGGGCAGGTGCGACACACGCTCCAACGCGGCGCCGGCGCCGGGGAAGTGGCGTTGCTCACCGACGTGCCACGCACCGCCACGGTGGTGACCACCGAGCCGACCGTGGTGCTCGAGATCGAGCGCGAGCCGTTCCTGCTGGCCGTCACCGGCCACGAACCGGCGCGCGACGCGGCCTGGCGACACATGGCGAGCTACGACGCCTGAGGTTCACCGCACCGACACCAGCCGTTCCGCATCGTGGACGTGTTCCGCACAGCGGAATCGTGGTATTCTCGGGACGATCGTTCCCTCAACGCTGAGGGACACCGTTTGCATGGGGGTCACCGTGTCCTTTCCGTCCGATCTCGAGATCGCCCGCGCGGCGACGCTCGCGCCGCTCCACGACATCGCCGCGAAGATGGGCATCGGGCCGCACCTGCTCGAGCAGCACGGCGACGACCTGGCCAAGATCAAGCTCGAGGCCATCGACGAACTGAGCGACCGCCCGAAGGCGAAGTACGTCGTCGTCACCGCCATCACCCCCACCCCGCTCGGCGAGGGCAAGACCACCACCACGGTCGGCCTCGGCCAGGCCATGCAGCACATCGGCAAGAACGCTGTCATCAGCCTGCGCCAGCCGAGCATGGGCCCCACCTTCGGCATCAAGGGCGGCGCAGCCGGCGGCGGCTACAGCCAGGTCATCCCGATGGAGCTGCTCAACCTGCACCTCACCGGCGACTTCCACGCCGTCACCGCCGCGCACAACCTGCTCTCGGCCATGGTCGACAACCACCTCCACCAGGGCAACGAGCTCGGCCTCGACATGCACAACATCACCTGGCGCCGCGTGCTCGACGTGAACGACCGCAGCCTGCGCAACATCATCGTCGGCCTCGGCGGCAAGATGGACGGCGTCACCCGCCAGACCGGCTTCGACATCACCGCCGCGTCGGAAGTGATGGCCATCTTCGCGCTCTCCACCTCGCTCGAGGACATGCGCGCCCGCATGGGCCGCATCGTGGTCGGCTACACCAAGGACGGCGAGCCCGTCACCGCCGAGCAGCTCAAGGCCGCCGGCTCGATGGCCGTCATCATGAAGGAGGCGCTGAAGCCGAACCTGCTGCAGACGCTCGAGCACACCCCGGTCATCGTGCACGCCGGCCCGTTCGGCAACATCGCCCACGGCAACAGCTCCATCGTCGGCGACCTCATCGGTATCCGTGGTGGCGATTACCTCATCACCGAGGCCGGCTTCGGCGCCGACATGGGTGCCGAGCGGTTCTTCAACATCAAGTGCCGCACCTCGGGCATGGTGCCCGACGCCGCGGTGCTCGTGGCCACCGTGCGCGCACTCAAGGCGCACAGCGGCAAGTTCAAGATCACGCCCGGCAAGCCGCTGCCCGCCGACCTGCTGGCCGAGAACCCCGACGACGTGCGCGCCGGTGCGGCCAACCTCATCAAGCAGATCGAGAACGTGAAGGTCCACGGCGTGTCGCCGGTCGTCGCCATCAACGCCTTCCCCGGCGACTTCGAGAGCGAACACCAGGCCATCCGCGAGATCGCCGAGAGTGTCGGCGCCCGTGTGGCCGTGTGCACCCACTTCTCCGACGGCGGCAAGGGCGCCACCGACCTGGCCCGCGCCGTGGTGGAGGCCTGCGACGAGCCGAGCAACTTCCAGTTCTGCTACGAGGACGCCGACAGCCTGAAGACGAAGATCGAGAAGGTCGCCACCAAGGTGTACGGCGCCGCCAACGTCACGTACTCGGCCGCCGCCAACACCCAGCTCGCCCGCTACGAGGCCAACGGCTTCGGCAACCTGCCGGTGTGCATCGCCAAGACGCACCTCAGCATCAGCGCCGACGCGTCGTTGAAGGGTGCGCCCACCGGCCACACCGTCAACGTGCGCGAGGTGCGTGCCAGCGTGGGCGCCGGCTTCGTGTACCCGATCTGCGGCGACATGACCACGATGCCCGGCCTCGGCTCGGCACCGGCCGCGAGCATCATCGACTTCGACGACAACGGCGAGATCATCGGTCTGTCATGAGCATCAACCCCACCGGCGAGTTCGAACGCACCCCCGGCGGCGCCGTCCTGATGGACGGCATCCGCCTGCGCGGCGAGATCATCGCGTCACTGCGCACCACCATCGAGGCCGCCGGCTCGCCACCGGTGTGCCTCGCCACGGTGCTGGTGGGCGACGACAAGCCGAGCCAGCTGTACGTGGCCAGCAAGCGCAAGCTCGCCGGTGAGGCCGGGATGACCAGTCGCCACGTCGGTCTCGGCGCCGACGCCACGCAGGCGCAGGTCGAGGACGCTGTCGCCGAGCTCGCCGCCGACCCCGACGTGCACGGCATCCTCTGCCAGTTGCCGCTGCCTGCCGGGCTCGACCCCGAGCCCGTGCTGGCGCTCATCCCGCCCGAGAAGGACGTCGACGGTCTCACCGAGCGCTCGATGGGCCGGCTCGTGCGTGGCCTCCCCGGCCACGTCGGCTGTACCCCACTGGGCGTGATGCGCCTGCTCGAGCGGTACGGCGTCGCGACGTCGGGCAAGCGAGCCACGGTCATCGGCCGCAGCACGCTCACGGGTCTGCCGCAGGTGTTGTTGCTCGGTCGCAAGGGCGTCGACTGCACCGTCACGCTGGCCCACTCGCGCACCAGCGCGCAGGACATGATCGACGTCTGCCGTGAGAGCGACATCATCGTCGCCTGTGCCGGCCAGGCGCGCATGATCACCGCCGCGCACGTCAAGCCCGGCGCCGCCGTCATCGATGTGGGTGTGTCGCGCACCGAGGCCGGCATCGTCGGCGACGTCGACTTCGACGCCGTGCAGGCCGTCGCCGGTGCCATCACCCCGATGCCTCGCGGCACCGGCCCGATGACCATCGCCTGCCTGCTCGAGAACACGCTCGACGCGGCCCGCATGCTGGGCGCCTTCCCGGCCTGATCCCATGCCCACGCTGACGCTGGCCCGGGTGCTCGACCTCAGCCGGCAGATGCTGGTGTCCAGCGGCGCGTCGACGTTGCAGGCCGACGCCACCGCCCGCAGCATCCGCGACGCCGAGGCCGAGGGCATCCGCACGGTCGGGCTCAGCTACCTGCCCACCTACTGCGACCACGTGGCGTGCGGCAAGGTGCGCGGCGACGCCGTGCCAGTGCTCACCACCCCACGGCCCGGCACCGTGGTGGTCGACGCCGGGCTGGGCTTCTGCCACCCGGCGTACGAGGCAGGTGAGGCCGCACTCGTCGACACTGCCCGCGCCAACGGTGTGGGCCTGTTGGCCATCACGCACTCGTACTCGGCCGGTGTGCTCGGCTGGTTCGTCGACCGCCTGGCACGAGAGGGGTTGGTGGCCGTGATGTTCGCCAACTCGTCGGCGCTCATGGCGCCACATGGCGGGTCGCGTCCGTTCTTCGGCACCAACCCCATCGCCTGGGCGGCCCCTCGCGCCCACGGCGAACCTGTGGTGGCCGACCTGTCGTCGTCGGCCGTGGCATGGGTGAAGGTCAACGCAGCCGCGCAGGCCGGCGAGCCGATCCCGCTCGGCTGGGCGCTCGACGCGCAGGGCAACCCCACCACCGACGCGGCTGCAGCGCTCGCCGGTTCGATGGCGCCGGCCGGCGGCCACAAGGGCTCGGCCCTCGCGTTGCTGGTCGACGTGATGTCGGGCGGCGTGGCCGGTTCGAACTTCTCGCACGAGGCCGGCAGCTTCGGCGGCACCGACACCGTGGCGCCCGACGTGGGCCAGGTGGTGCTGGCCATCGACCCCACGGCCACGATGGGCGCCGGGTACCTCGACCGCCTCGAGACCGAGTTCGCTGCGCTCGCCGCCGAGCCCGGTGTACGCCTGCCCGGCGACCGCCGCATCGCCGACCGAGCCCGTGCCGAACGCGACGGTGTCGAGGTGCCCGACGACCTCCTCGCGCTGCTCGAGCGGTACGCCGCCGAGGGATCACCGGCTCGCCGTTCCGTCTAGCGGAACGCATGCCGTATGATGGGCCATGTGACCACCGTCCAGTCCATCGACCGAGCGTTCGCCGTGCTCCGCTCGCTCACCGCGGGCCCGGCCGGGGTCACCGACATCGCCGACCGAGTGCAGCTGCCGAAGAGCACGGTCTCCCGGCTGCTCTCCACACTCGAGGAACTCGGCGCCGTCGAACAGCTCTCCGCCGGCGGCGAGTACCGCATCGGCTGGGCCATGCTCGAGCTCGCAGCCGCGGCGCGCCCCGGGCGCTCGTTGGTGTCCGTCGCCCGCCCGCACCTCGCCGAACTGAATCGGCGCACCGGCGAGGCGGCCGGCATCAGCATCCCCGACGGCACGGAGATGCTGTACCTCGACCAACTCACCCCCGACAGCGAGTTGCAGGTGCGCGACTGGACCGGGCACCGTATCCCCATGCATGCCGTGCCCAGCGGCCACGTGGTGCTCGCGGCCGACGACGAGCTGGTGGCGAAGCTCACCCGCGCGCCGCTCGCCACGTTCACCGACCACACCATCACCGATGCCGACGTGCTGCGCGAGCGACTCGCGATGGTGCGCAACGACGGCTACGCGTGGGGCTTCGAGGAGTTCGCCGACGGCATGAACTCGGTCGGCGCCGCCATCCGCAACGACGCCGGCAAGGTGATCGCCGCACTGCACGTCTACGGCCCGGCCAGCCGCTTCCCCGGCGAGCGCGAGACTCGCGAGATCGGCGCACTCGTGCGTGCCACCGCCGACAAGATCCGCATCGACTGACACGAAGGACCCACACGTGGAGCGTTACGACTACATCATCGTCGGCGGCGGTTCCGCCGGTTCCGCGCTCGCCAACCGGCTCAGCGCCGACCCTGCGAACCAGGTGCTCGTCCTCGAAGCCGGCCGTCCCGACTACAAGTGGGACGTCTTCATCCACATGCCGGCGGCGCTGATGTTCCCCATCGGCAGCCGCTTCTACGACTGGAAGTACGAGAGCGAGCCCGAGCCGTACATGAACGGCCGGCGCGTGTACCACGCCCGCGGCAAGGTGCTCGGTGGGTCGAGCAGCGTGAACGGGATGATCTTCCAGCGCGGCAACCCGATGGACTACGAGCGCTGGGCGGCCGAGAAGGGCATGGAGCAGTGGGACTACGCGCACTGCCTCCCCTACTTCAAGAAGATGGAGACCTGTCTGGCCGGCGCCGACGAGTGGCGTGGCGGAGCCGGCCCGCTGAAGCTGGAACGCGGCCCGAGTGAGAACCCGCTCATCCCTGCGTTCCTCGAGGCCTGCCAGCAGGCCGGCTATCCACTCACCGACGACGTCAACGGCTACCAGCAGGAGGGCTTCGCCCGCTTCGACCGCAACGTGTACCGCGGCCGTCGCCTGAGCGCCGCCCGCGCGTACCTGCATCCGGTGATGAAGCGCCCCAACCTCACCGTCGTCACCCGCGCGCTCGCCCACAAGGTGCTGTTCGACGGCAACGTGGCCACCGGCGTGCAGTACGAGGTGCGCGGCAAGGTGAAGGTGGCCCGCGCCAAGGAGGTCGTGCTGTGCGGCGGCGCGTTCAACACACCGCAACTGCTGCAGCTCAGCGGCGTCGGCGATCGCGAGCACCTCGAGTCGCTCGGCATCCCCGTGGTGCACCACAACCCGGCGGTCGGCGAGCACATGCAGGACCACCTCGAGGTGTACGTGCAGTACGTGTGCAAGGAACCCGTGTCGCTGCAGCCCAACCTCGCGTTGTGGCGGCGTCCGTGGATCGGCTTCCAGTGGCTGTTCCGCAAAGGCCCGGGCGCCAGCAACCACTTCGAGTCGGGTGGCTTCGCACGCAGCAACGACGATGTCACCTACCCCAACCTGATGTTCCACTTCCTGCCCATCTCTGTGCGCTACGACGGGTCGGGCAGCAAGGGCGGCCACGGCTACCAGGTGCATGTCGGCCCGATGTACTCGAACGCCGAGGGCTCGGTGAAGATCACCTCCACCGACCCGAAGGCCAAGCCGGCGCTGCGGTTCAACTACCTCAGCACCGACCAGGACCGCCGCGAGTGGCCCGAGGCCATCCGTGTCGCGCGCACCATCCTCGGGCAGCCGGCGATGGACCGCTACAACGGCGGCGAGTCGTCGCCCGGGCCCTCGGTGTCCACCGACGAGGAGATCCTCGACTGGGTGCGCAAGGACGGCGAGACCGCCCTCCACCCGTCGTGCACGGCGCGCATGGGTCTCGAGGAGGACGGCTGCGTGGTCGACCCCAACACGATGAAGGTGTGGGGCGTGGAGGGCGTGCGCGTCTGCGATGCCTCGGTCATGCGCTACGTCACCAACGGCAACATCTACGCACCGGTGATGATGATGGCCGAGAAGGCCGCCGACCTCATCCTCGGCAACACGCCGCTGGCGCCGGAACCGACGCCGTTCTACCGAGCGAAGTGATCAGTCGATCGTCGGGAACGCGCTGAGCGCGTCGAAGTCGACGATGGCCTGCGCCGACCGACCGAACAGCAGCATCACCAGGTCGCGGCTGCGTTCGGGCAGCGCGTCCCACGACGGGAACGACGACACGCCGTAGATGAAGCACTGCGCGACGGCCACCTTGAACTGGTGGGCCACCTCGTCGCGGTCGCGCTGCACCCCGTTGGCGGCGAGCGCCGCGACGTAGCGATCGATGAGCTCGTCCTCGCGACCCTTGCGCACCTCGGGGTCGATCGACTGGCTGACGAAGTACGCGAGGTCGTACACGCCGGTGGCGAGACCCGAGATCTGGAAGTCGATCACCTTCACGTGCTCGCCGTCGAAGAACAGGTTGTCGAGTCGCCAGTCGCCGTGCACGAACGTGGCAGGCGTGTTGGCCGTGGTGAGCATGAACTCCATGTGATCGCCGTAGCGGTCGCCGAACATGCGCAACTCGGGCGTGAGATAGTCGGCGCCGTGCTCCTGTGCGTTGGGCCACCCCGCGGCGAAGATCTGCGGCAGGCCGTGCAGGTAGCCGGGGTTGAGCATCGGCGGGAACGTGTCGACGAGGTCGGCGAGGTCGGGATGCTCGTGCCACTTCGCGTGCAACGCCGCCATCGCGTCGATCGACTTCAAGGTCTGCTCCCACGAGGCGCCCTCGCGCTGGTCGGTGCTCTCGTGATGGCTGAGGTCCTCCATCACCACCGCGAAGTCGGTGGAGTCCTCGGCGATCATCGCCGCGTGCACCACGGGCGTGCGCACGGGCGAATGCGGCGCGAGCTCGCGGTAGAAGCGGATCTCTCGCGGATAGAACCCCAGCGAGTCGGCGATCTCGCGCTGATGCGGGATGTCGATCGGCAGCTTCACGATCACACTGGCCGGCCCGGTGCCGCCGCCCGCGTACTGCAGCTCGGCGCGGTACAGCAGGCTCAGCAGTCCCGCACCGACGGCGAACGGCGTGACATCCATCGACGCGACGGTGGTGCCGTCGTCGATGGCACCACTCGTGCGCAGCACCGTCGTCATCCATCCCGCGTCGACCTCGTCGATCGAACGCGGCAACCCCACTTCGAGTCCAGCGATGTTCCCCATGAGTACCCCCGGCGGAATGCTAGACCCATCGGCATGCGTGCCGTTCTGTTGACCGCCCACGGCGGGTACGAGTGCCTCGACGTGCGCGACGACGTGCCGGTGCCGACGCCCGGCGCGGAGGACGTGCTGATCCGCATCGCTGCAGCCGCGGTGAACAACACCGACGTCAACACGCGCATCGGCTGGTACGAGGGTGGCGGCTGGACCGGCTCGTTCCGGTTCCCGCGCATCCAGGGCATCGACGGTTGTGGCGAGGTGGTGGCGGTGGGCGACGGCGTGTCGTCGGCGCGCATCGGCCAACGCGTGCTCGTCGAGCCGTGCTGGCGAGAGCCCGGTGCGCCATTGGGTGACGTCCGGTTCTTCGGCTCGGAGGTCGACGGCTCGTTCGCCGAGTTCGCCGTGGTGCCGGCCCGCCACGCGCACCGCATCGAGAGCACGCTCAGCGACGACGAGCTCGCCACGTTCCCCTGTTCGTACAGCACGGCCGAGAACATGCTGTGCCGCGCCGGCGTGGCCGACGGACAGCGAGTACTCGTCACCGGCGCGTCGGGTGGTGTCGGTTCGGCGGCGGTGCAACTCGCCCATGCGCGGGGCGCCCAGGTCACCGCCGTCGCGGCGCCGTCGAAGCACGCGGCGCTGCAGTCGCTCGGCGCCGATGTCACCGTCGGCCGCGGCGACGACCTCGTCGCCGTGTGCGGCGCCGATGCATTCGACGTGGTCGTCGACGTGGTCGGTGGCGACACGTGGCCGGCCCTGCTCGACGTGCTCCGACCCGGTGGCCGCTACGCCGTGGCCGGTGCCATCGCCGGCCCTGTGGTGCCGCTCGACCTGCGCACCCTCTACCTCAAGGACCAGACCTTCTTCGGCTGCACGGTGCTCGACGACGGCGTGTTCGCCTCGCTCGTGCGTCGCGTCGAACGCGGCGAGGTGCAGCCCGTGGTGGCTGCCACCTACCCGCTCGAGCGCATCGTCGATGCCCAGGAGGCGTTCCTCGCCAAGGGCCACGTCGGCAAGATCGTGCTGCAGGTGTCCACGCCGTGACCGGCACGTACGAGTCGGTGCGGCGGCAGTTCGTCGGCGCGCTCGCCACGTTGCCGGCCGAGGCGCTCGACACGCTGGTGCCGAGCACGCCGGCGTGGACGGTGCACGACGTGGTGGCGCACCTCGTCGGCCTCGCCGCCGACCTCAACGCGCAGCGCCTTCCGGCCGACGACGACCCGAGCGGTGATGCGTGGGGCGATGCACAGGTGCGGTCGCGCCATGGCCGCGATCTGGCTGCGTTGTGCGCCGAGTGGGACGTGGAAGGCCCGGTGTTCGACGCGGGTCTGGAGCTGTTCGGTCGCGAGACCGAGTGCCACTTCGTGGGCGACCTGGTCACCCACGTGCTCGACGTCGCCGAGGCGCTCGCCATCGACATCGACCTCGTCGATGCAGCCGTCGACATGGCGCTCGAGCACTACACCTCGTTCGTCACCGAGCGGCTCACCGCACGGCGGCTGACGATGCCGCCCGCGGTGCTCGACCTCCCACCGCTGCGCCGTTTGCGGCTGCTCAGTGCCCGCATCCCTCTGGCTGACGTGCCGGGCACCGAGGTGCTCGCCGACGTCTACGACGGCACCCCGTACACGTTCCCCGCTGCGTGACGGCGCCGCTCCCCCGCTGCACTACGGTGCGCGCCATGTCGCTCGAACTGATCCCGCTGTTCACCTGCACCGTCACGCTCGCCCCCACCATCACGGTCTCGTCGTCGATGGTGATCGGCGAGGTCACCGGCGCCACCATCGAGGGCGAGCGGGTGAAGGGCACGATGCTCGGGCATGCCGCCGCCGACTGGCTGCGCACGTCGCCCGAGGGTTACGGCACGCTCGACGTGAAGATCACGTACCAGACCGACGATGGCGCCATCATCCACGCCACCTACAGCGGCCGGCTGCAGTTCGACACGATGACCGTGTACGCCGCACCGTTGTTCCACACGGGCGACGAGCGGTACCTCTGGATGAACCGCATCCAGGCCGCGGCGAAGGGCACGTTCCAGCCCGACGGCACGCTGGTGTACGAGATGTACGAGCTGCGCTGAGGCGTCAGCTCGCGTACTCGGGCTCCTCGTCGTCGAGGATGGCCAGCAACTCACGGAAGTGGAGATCGGCCCCTTCCGGGTACTCCAGCCACTGCCGGCAGGTGAGCTCGGCGATGTCGTCGGGGATGGTCATCAACCGCTGGCCGGTGCTCAGCGCGTACACGTGCAACTGCGCGACGCGTTCGAGGTAGTACAGCTCGTCGAACGCCTCGGCCACCGTCTCGCCCACCACCATCACACCGTGACTGCCGAGGAACACGGTGCTCACACCGTCGGCCAACAAGCCGGCGAGGCGCGGGCCCTCGCGGTCGTCGAGGAACATGCCGCCGTAGTTGCGGTCGTACGCCACACGGCCGAAGAACCGGCACGAGCTCTGGTCGAGCATCTGCAGCTCGAACCCGTCGAGGCATGCCAACGACGTGGCGTACGGCATGTGCGTGTGGAGGATGACCCTCGCGTGCGGCACCAGGCGGTGCAGGTGCGCGTGCAGGAACCACGCCGTCGGGTCGGCGGCAGGGTCGGGCTCGCCGCCGGCATCGTGCGCGTCGAGCAGCAACAGCTCACCGGCGCGCATGCGCGAGAAGTGACGGCCACGCGGGTTGAGGAGGAACTGCGAGTCGCTGCCAGGAAGCAGCGCACTGAAGTGGTTGGCCACACCCTCGTGGAGCCCGAGGCGTGCGGTCCAGCGGAACGCGGCGGCGAGATGTCGACGCTGTTCCGCTTCGTTCACTGCAGTACCTCCGGAAAGCCCTCGGCACGCAGGTCGGTGCCCAGCGCGTCCTCCAGGAGCTTCACCACCTGGCTCGACCACGCGTCGCCACCGTACTGCGAGCGGGCACGGATGAAGGTCTGCATGGTCTGGCCGGCCAGGTCGAGCGGCACGCCGAACTCGCGACCGAACCCGAGCGCGAACCCGAGGTCCTTCACCGCGAGGTCCATCGTGAAGCCGATGTTGTAGCTGCCGTTGAGGATGACCTGGCTCTCGGTCTCGTGCACGAAGCTGTTGCCCGAGCTGTTGAGGATGGCCTCGAACGACTTGGCGAGGTCGAGCCCTCCGCGCTTGGCCAGCATCAATGCCTCGCCGGCGGCGACGAGGTGGATGAAGGCGAGCATGTTGGTGATGACCTTGATGACCGCCGCACTGCCGAGCGGACCCATGTAGAGCACCGGGCTGCCGATGGTGGCCAGCAGATCGGCGTGCACCTCGTACACCACCGGGTCGCCGCCCACGAGCACGGTGATCTCCCCTGCCGCCGCCTTGTGCACGCCGCCGGTGACCGGCGACTCCAGCATGTGCACGCCGCGCTCGGCGCACAGGGCGGCGAGACGTACGGTCTCGCTCTGGTCGTTCGTGCTGTTGTCGATCCACGTGCCGCCGGTGGCGAGGCCGGCCAGGATGCCGTCGGCGCCGGTGACCACGCGGTCGATCACCTGCGGCGAAGGCAGGCAGGTGAACACCACGTCGCTGGCCTCGGCCACGCCTTTCGCGGTGTCGGCCCACTGCGCGCCGGCGGCGAGCAACGGCTCGGCGAGCGAGCGGTCGAGGTCGGTGACGGTGACCTGGTGACCGGCCTTGACGAGGCTGTGGGCGAGGTGGAAACCGAGGTTGCCGAGGCCGATGTAGCCGACGCGGCGCGAGGTGGTGGAAGCCATCCGAGCATTCTGCGCGGCACCCGAGCATCGGGCAAGTGAAGTGTTGCGGGCCTGAGCGTTGAACTGGTTCATGCTCGACGGGATACCATCGCCTGCGTGCGATCCCCCCTGCCGCCCCTCATCGATCTCGAGGCGTTCGAAGCGGCAGCGCGGCACGGCAGCTTCGTGGCCGCCGCGGCCGAACTGCACCTCACCCCGTCGGCCGTGAGCCACCGGGTGAAGTCGCTCGAACGGCACCTCGGCGTGCCCCTGTTCACCCGCATGGCTCGGCGCATCGAGCTCACCGACCACGGCCGGGCGTACATGCCCAGCGTCCGCAAGGCGTTCGAAGAGCTGTCGTCGGCCACCAACAGCATGTTCGGCTGGGGGCAGCCCCACCGGCGCCTCACCGTTCGCGTGCCCATCTCCTACGCCGTGAGCACCGTGGCGCCGCGGCTGCACGAGTTCAGGGAGTTGCACCCCGGCATCGAGGTGCGGATGGTGAGTGCCATCTGGGCCGACACGATGGCCACCGACGACATCGACATCGACGTTCGGTACGGCTCGGGCTCGTGGCCGGGGCACCAGTCGGAGTTGCTCCACACCGAGTCGGTGTCGGCCATCTGGTCGCCCGTACTGGAGGCCGAGCACGGCCCCATCACCGATCCGCGCCAATTGGCCGACCTGCCACGGGTGCACATCCTCGGCCAGGAGGACCCGTGGGTCGCCGACACCGGCACCGGCCCGGTCACCGCCGTCGACACGTCGCTCGCCGCCATGGCGATGGTGGCCACCAACCCGTGCAGCACGGTGATGCTCACCCGGTTCGCCGCCGACGGGTTGGCGGCCGGCCGGTTCGTCACTGCGCCGGGGTGCACTGTGCCCGCCACCGAGTCGCACTGGGTGGTCGCCCCGGCCGACCGCGGGGAACGCACGCCCGATGCGCAGCACTTCGTCGACTGGCTGCGGGCGAACGCGACAGCGGCGGCCCCACCCGTCGGGTGAGACCGCCGCTGCAGGACTGCAGGATGCAGGTGGCTCAGCCGAGCCAGGCCTGCCAGACGTCGGTGTTCTCGTCGACCCACTTCTGAGCGGCGTCGGCCGGCGTCATGCCGTCGCGATCGACGTAACCGGCGATCTCCGACTGTTGCTCGGTGGTGAGCGTCAGCTTCGAGAGCAGGCTGAACACCGCAGCGTTCTTCGCCTCGAGGCCGGCGTTCGCCGCCTTGTACAGCTCGTCGACCGGGTAGTCACAGGCGTAGCCACCGTCGGCGGCAGCCGCCGAGGCCAGGCACTCGTCGGTCACCTCGGGGAGCGTCACCTCGGTGAGGTCGACCTCGAGCTGCTTCCAGTGCGGCTTCCAGAACTGGAGCAGGATGGGCGTCTTGTCGGCGATGGCCTTGTCGATGGCGGTGAGCAACGCGACCTCCGAACCGGCCACCACGTACTTCAGCGGCAGTTCGAGGTTGGCGATGATCTGCTCGTCGTACGTGACGTAGCTGGGGTCACCCATGGTGAACTGACCGAGGTCGCCCGACTCGGCGGTGGCGAACAGCTTGGCCAACTCGGGATCCTGGAAGCCTTCCCAGGTGGCGAGCTCGGGGTGCTCCTCGACGACGAACGTCGGGACGTACCAGCCGATCTTCGCCGACGGGCCGAGCTTGCCGATGTCGACCACCGAACCCTTGCCGGTGATGTACGTCTCGTAGTCGGCGGCATGACCCGACGGCCACACCTCGAGCACGGCGTCGATGCTGCCGTCGTCGAGACCCACCCACGTCGCGTTCTCGTCGATGTCGACGATCTCGACGGGCGTGTCGAGGTTCGCCTCGATGACGGCCTTGGCCACGTATGCGTTGACGGCCGAGCCGGTCCACGGGTTGACGGCCAGGGTGATGGCCTCTCCGCCACCACCACCGCCACCCGACGTCTCGCCCGTCGCGGCCGTGGTCTCCGACCCGCCGCTGGTGCCCTCGCTGCCTTCGCTGCTGTCGTCGCCGCACGCGGCGAGGAGCGACGCGATGGCGACGCCTGCGAACAGCGCACGCGCGGTGCGGGATGTTCTCATTGATTTCCCCCTTGTCTGGAAGTGCCCCATGCCTGCGTGATGCGATCGAGCATGATGGCGAGCAACACGATACTCAAACCGCCCGCCACACCCTGGCCAAGCTTGATGTTCGGCTTGGCGGTCGCCTCGTAGGCCACCTGGCCGAGGCCTTCAGCACCGATGAGCGCGGCGATGATGACAGTGGCGAGCACCATGATCAGGGTCTGGTTGATGCCGAGCAGGATCGACTTGCGGGCCAGCGGCAACTGCACCAGACGCATCTCCTGCGGACCGGTGGCACCGAACGACGTGGCAGCCTCACGAGGCGCGTGTGGCACCTCGCGCATACCCAGCGACGTGAGGCGGATGCACGGCGGTACCGCGTAGATGACACAGGCCACCACGCCGGCCGAGCGGCCGATGCCGAACAGGAACACAACCGGGATGAGGTACACGAACGCGGGCAGCACCTGGGCGACGTCGAGGAACGGACGCAGGAAGCGCTCGAACCGGTCGGATCGGCCGGCGAGCACACCGAGCGGGACCGCGATGAGGACGCTGATCACGATGGCCACCAGCACCTGGCTGAGCGTGCTCATCGCGAGGTCCCACAGCGCCACTCGCCCGCCGCCGCCCGGGATGGTGCCCATCGCGGCGATGAGGACCATGCACAGCCCGACGCCGGTGGCGAGGCGCCAGCCCTTGCTGGTGAACCCGATGAACGAGATCACCACCACCACGAAGAACCACGGTAGCCAGATCAGGAAGCGGTAGATCGGGTCGATGACGTTGATGACGAGGAAGTCACTGATGGCCTGGGTGACGTCGCTGAGGTTGGTCTGCACCCAGTCGACCGCGTCGTTGATGGGCTCGGCGATGTCGATCGTGAGCCACGACGGGAACGTGGTCCAGTCGAACACGTGTGCCAACGCGACCGTCACCACCACGCTGCCCAGCGCGATCCACCGGGCCACGGCGTGCGGCACCTTCGGCATCATCGCCGCCCAGCGGTTGAAGCGATGCTTGCGCTCACCGGTGGTGATGCGGTCGAGCGCGACGGCCATCAGCACGATGCCGAGACCCGCCGCCGCCGCGGCACCGACGTCCTGCTTCTGCAGGGCCGAGAGCACCGACTGGCCGAGATCGCCGGTGCCGAGCAGCGACGCGAGCACCACCACGCCGAACGCCATCATGATCACCTGGTTGAGGCCGAGCAGGATGGTGCGGCGCGCCAACGGCAGCTGCACCTTGAACAGTTGCTGGCGAGCGCTCGCCCCGAACGACTGGCCGACCTCGTTCATCGCCACGGGCACGCTGCGCAGGCCGTGGTTGGTGAGCCGTACCGCCGGCGGCAATGCGTAGATGACCGTGACCACGATGGCCGGCGGCACCTGGATGCTGAAGAACACCTGCACCGGGCTGAAGTAGACGAAGATCGGCAGCACCTGCGCGGTGTCGAGCAGCACGCGCACCACCTGCTCCACCTTGTCGTTCCGCGACGTCCAGATGCCGAGCGGCACGCCGAGCACCAATGCGATGAACACGGCCACCAGCATGATCGCCAGGGTGATCATGGCCAGGTCCCAGTCGGCGATGATGCCCACACCCAGCATCGCCGCCGCACCACCCAGCCCAGCGCGGATGCCGCCCGTGCGCCAACCGATGGCGCCGGTGAGCGCCACCACGCCCGGCCAGCGGAGGAATTCGAGCACGTTCATCGTGACGTCGAACATCCACTGCAACGCGTGCCGGATGGGGTCGAAGAAGTAGGTGAAGATCGGCGAGGTCTGCCGGTTGTTGATCGTCCACTTGTAGGCGTCCTGCGCCTTCGTCTGGATGTTCAGGTCGAGCCAGCTCGGCACCTCGTGTGCGATCACGACGGCCACGATGGCGAGCGCGGCGAAGATGCCGTAGGCCTGGTGGCGCTTGCGGCGGCGAGCCTCGGCGACCTCGTCGGACTCCAGCTCGGGCAGCGCCTCGACGGACACCGCCGACATCAGTCGTCCTCGCCGGCGATCACCGACAGCACACCCACGCGGTCGATGGTGCCCACGGTGGCGCCGTCGCGCACCACGCGCACCGGCAGGTCGCTGTGCGCCACGATCGACACCGTGTCGCGCACCTTGGTGTCGGCACTCACCTCGCCGGCGAACGGCCCGTCGCTCGGCGGCGCCATCACGGCCTCCACCGGCACCACGTGGCTGCGCGGCACGTCGCGCACGAAGTTCGCCACGTACTCGTCGGCCGGGTTCAGCACCACCTCCGCAGGCGTGCCCACCTGCACGAAGCGGCCGTTGCGCATGATGGCGATGCGATCACCCAGCCGCAGTGCCTCCTGCAGGTCGTGGGTGATGAACATCATCGTCTTCTTCAGCTCGCGGCGCAGGCGCACGATCTCGTCCTGCATCTCACGGCGGATGAGCGGGTCGAGCGCGGAGAACGGCTCGTCGAACAGCATGATGTCGGGGTCGGTGGCGAGTGCGCGGGCGAGGCCGACGCGCTGCTGCTGGCCACCGGAGAGCTGGTGCGGCTTGTAGTCGCCCATCCCGGGCAGACCCACGAGTGCGAGAGTGCGGTCGGCGCGCTCGCGGCGCTCCTTCTTGTCGACACCGCGCAGCTCCAGCCCGAACGCCACGTTGTCGAGCAGCGTGCGGTGGGGCAACAGGCCGAAGTGCTGGAACACCATGCTCACCTTGTGGCGGCGCACCTGCAGCAGTTGGTCGTCGTCGGCCTTGGTGACGTCGGTGCCCTCGATGATCACGCTGCCTGCGGTCGGCTCGATGAGACGTGTGATGCAGCGGATGAGCGTGCTCTTGCCACTGCCCGACAGGCCCATCACCACGAACACCTCGCCGGGCGCCACGTCGAGGCTCACCTCGCGCATCGCCACCACGTTGCCGTGCAGTGCTTCCAGCTCGCCTCGCGGCATGTCGGCCTCGGGCGCCCCGACGATGCGTTCGGCGCGTGGCCCGTAGACCTTCCAGAGGTCACGGACCGAGATCATCGACTCCATTTGGCACTCCCCCTTGGTCACCCCACGCGACCGGGCGGGAGCTTAGACCGATGCCGCCGCACCCAGTCGTTCCACGATCCGGACCGCCCATCCACGAACCCACCCAACCACCCACCCACAGCGTTCATGTCATCCCGCCTCCGAGGATCTCCCGGTACGGCCATGACATGAACGTCAGAGTTGGGCGAGGATCCGGACCGCGAGGTCGAGGTCGTCGACGAGGGGGCGGTCGTCGGTGGAGGCGGGCAACTCGTCGCACGCGGCCAGCAGCGCGAGCACGCCCTCGCCCAACTCGGACCGATCACGACGGCGAGCGGCACGGACCGCCGCCACCAGTTCGCAGGCCGCGACGACCCGCGCCGCGTCGACCTGTTCGACCAACGCCACGGCACCCCGGGTCGCGAACGTGGCGTGGTCCTCGGTGCCGAGCGAGATCGACGCCGTGTGCCGGCTGGTGGGGTCGGCCAGGGTGCGCACCGTCTCGAGTGCGGAACCCGAGGTGTACTCGAGCACCATCAGCCCTGAGCTGCCGGCCGGCCCATCAGCGAGGAACCGGCCGCCGCCCGTGTAGGCCGGGTCGTTCAGCTTCACCAGGCGGGCCAACGACGCCGACGACCACTGCACCAGCGCGAGCCGCACGATGTCGAGGCGCAGGCCGACGCTGGTGAGGTTGAACGACCCGTGGTGCACCACGCCGTGCTCGGTGTACCGGGGGTTCTCGGCGCCGGCGCCGATGGCGCTGCGGAGCTCGGCAGCGAGGTCGTCGGCCACGTCGAACGCCGGGCCGGCCAGGAACGGGATCACCCGCCACGACAACGGATCCTGGGTGCGCGCCGGCGTCCACGAACCACCGTCGAGCACCTCGCGCATCACATGGCTCGCCCGGTCGACGCCCGGCGACGGACGGGTGGCCACCGCGCCCGGCGACCACTGCTGCGGGTTGGACTGCACCGCCGCCGCGCCCATCGCTGCGACGCGCAACGACGCATCCATGAGCGAACGGAACGTCGCCGCGCCATGGGCCGCCACTGCGAGTGTGGCCGCGCTGGAACTGATGAACGACAGCGCGCCGCTGCCCTCGATGTGGTCGAGGTACTGCGCCACCGTGCCGTCACGCCACGGTCGCTCGCCCAACAGGCACAGCGCCAACTCCGCCAGCGGAGCGATGTCGCCCGTGCCCATCGCGCCGAACTCGCGCACGACCGGGGTGCGACCGTCGTTCGCGGCGCGCCGCAGCGCGTCGACCACCTCGAACGGGATGCCCGAGCCGGGGATCGACAACTGCGCGAGCCGCACGAGCACGGTCGAGCGGGCGACGGCCTCGCCCAGGTCGTCGCCGTGACCGGTGCTGTGCGAGCGCACGAGACGCAGGCCGTGCCCGCCATCGTGGTCGTCGGCCGGCACGTCGCGGTTCGCGCCCACCCCGGTGGTGCGCCCGTAGGCGACCCCAACGGCGGCCAGCGAGGCCGCGAGTGCCGAGTTGGCGCGCAACGCGGCCTCCACGCCGTCGGCGAACTCGAGGTGGAACGGAGCGCGTGCGTCGGCGGCGAGCACGTCGATGTCGACGACGTCGGCCCCCAGTCGGAACGTCTGCATGGGCGGCACGGTAGGCGTCGCGCTCACACCACGCGCAACTCCCCGGGACGCACCTGCTGGGCGAGCGCCTTCGCCGGTGCACGGTCGGTCACCAGCACGTCGCCCTCGCGCAAGGGCGGCAGTGCGACGAGGCCATCGGCACCGAACTTCGACGAGTCGATGGCGTAGATGCGCTGCTCGGCGATCTGCGCCATCGCCGCCGACATCTGTGCCTCGGCGTGCTCCTGCACCATCAGCCCACGCCGTGCGTCGAGCGCCGAGGCGGAGAGAATGGACACGCGCACACGCATCGAGCGCACCACGTCGAACGCCGACGCGTCGAACGACGCCCCGTCGTGGTTGCGCAGCTCCACGCCCGCCATGTGCACGCGGTTGCCCGGAATGGTGGCCAGCGTGGTGGCGATGAACGTGGAGTTCGTCACCACAGTGAGGCCGCGGTGCTGGCGCAACGCCTGCGCCACGAAGCCGGTGGTGCTGCCGGTGTCGAGCGCCACGCTGTCACCGTCGTGCACCATCGCCGCCACCGCACCGGCGATGGCCACCTTCTCGCGCTGGTGCACCGTCATCCGCGCCAGGAACGGCGCCTCGCCCGGACGACTGCGGCCCACCACGGCACCGTGCACCTTCTCCACCACGCCACGTTCCGCCAACGGCTGCACCACGCGGCGCACCGTCTGCTCGCTCACGTGCAGCAGCGTCGCCAACTCGCGCACGCTGATGGTGCCGCGCAGCGACACCGCGTTGAGCACTTCCTCCTCGTAGCGAGCCATGTGAGCATTCCAACACAAAGCAACACTTCTGTCGGTATGCGGTCGGCGGTGCGCGACAATCGCCCACGTGACCGCACTTCCCTCCTCTGCACGGGTCGTGGTGATCGGCGGCGGCATCGTCGGCTGTTCCACGGCCTACCACCTGGCCAAGCTGGGCTGGACCGACACGGTGCTGCTCGAGAAGCACATGCTCACCTCGGGCTCCACGTTCCACGCCGCCGGCCTGGTGGGCCAGCTGCGCACCAGCGCCAACATCACCCAGCTGCTCGGCAACTCGGTGGAGCTGTACAAGACGCTCGAAGCCGAGACCGGCCAGGCCACCGGCTGGAAGATGAACGGCGGCCTGCGCCTCGCATGCAACCAGGAGCGCTGGACCGAGGTGCAGCGCCAGGCCACCACTGCGAAGAGCTTCGGGCTGGAGATGCACCTCCTGTCACCGAAGGAGGCGCAGGACCTGTGGCCGATCATGGAGGTGCACGACGTGGTGGGTGCCGCGTTCCTTCCCACCGACGGTCAGGCCAATCCGAGCGACATCACCATGGCGCTCGCCAAGGGTGCCCGCATGCACGGCGCCACCATCTGCGAGGAGACCGAGGTCGCGAGCATCGAGGTGGTCGACGGCGTGGTGAAGGCCGTCGTCACGAACCGCGGCCGCATCGAGTGCGAGAAGATCGTGCTGTGCGGTGGCCAGTGGACGCGCGAGCTCGCCGCCACCGTCGGCGTGAACGTGCCGCTCGTGCCGGTGGAGCACCAGTACGTCATCACCGAGCCGTTCACCCCGGAGGTGCCGCGCAACCTGCCGACGCTGCGCGACCCCGACCGCCTCACGTACTACAAGGAGGAAGTGGGCGGCCTGGTGATGGGCGGCTACGAGCCGAATCCCGTGCCGTGGGCCGTGAAGGGCATTCCCCGCCCGTTCCAGTTCCAACTGCTCGACAGCAACTGGGACCACTTCGCCCCCACGATGGAGCTCGCCATCGGCCGCGTGCCTGCGCTCGCCGAGGCCGGCATGCGTCAGCTCATCAACGGGCCGGAGAGCTTCACCCCCGACGGCAACTTCATCCTCGGCGAAGCGCCCGAACTGAAGAACTTCTACGTCGGCGCCGGCTTCAACGCGTTCGGCATCGCAGCCGGCGGCGGCGCGGGCCAGGCGCTCGCCGAGTGGGTGCACGACGGCACACCCCCGTACGACCTGTGGGTGGTCGACATCCGCCGCTTCGGTCGCCCGCACCAGGACACCGACTGGGTGCGCACCCGCACGCTCGAGGCGTACTCGAAGCACTACACGATGGCCTGGCCGTTCGAGGAGCACCACAGTGGCCGCCCGTGCCGCACCTCGCCGCTGTACGACCGCCTGCTCGCGGCCGGTGCGTCGTTCGGCGAGAAGCTCGGCTGGGAACGGCCGAACTGGTTCGCCGACCTCGCCACCGGCGAGACCCCGGTCGACGAGTACACGTACGGCCGGCAGAACTGGTTCGAGGCCGTGGGCCGCGAGCATCGTGCCTGCCGCGAGGCAGCGGTGCTGATCGACCAGACCTCGTTCGCGAAGTTCGCACTGAAAGGCCCCGACGCGATGGCGGCGCTCGACTGGATCTGCGCCAACGACGTGCACAAGCCGGCCGGCTCGCTCACCTACACGCAGATGCTCGACGACAAGGGCGGCATCCAGTGCGACCTCACGGTGGCACGGGTGGCGCACGACGAGTTCTACATCGTCACCGGCACGGGCTTCGCCACACACGACTTCGACTGGATCAGCAGCAACATCCCCGATGGCGCGAACGCGCAACTGCTCGACGTCACGTCGGGGTGGTCGGTGCTCACGCTGATGGGGCCGAGCGCGCGCACCATCCTCCAGTCGGTCACGTCGGCCGACCTCTCGAACGAGGCGTTCCCGTTCGGCACGATGCAGACCGTCGGCATCGCCGGCTGCCCCGTACGCGCCCTGCGCATCACGTACATGGGCGAGCTCGGCTGGGAGCTGCACCTGCCCGTGGAGTACGCCCCGAAGGTGTACGACACGCTGGTCGCCGCTGGTTCGCCGCACGGCATGATCAACGCGGGCTACCGAGCCATCGAGAGCTGCCGCCTCGAGAAGGGCTACCGCGCCTGGGGCAGCGACATCGGCCCCGACCACACCCCGCTCGACGCAGGGCTGGGCTGGGCCGTCAAGACGAAGAAGGCCATCCCGTTCAAGGGCCGCGACGCTGTCGTCGCCCAGCAGCAGCGCGGTCTGCGCAAGCTGCTCGCCGCGTTCACGGTCGACCCGTCGGTGGTGCTGCTCGGCCGCGAGACGATCTACCGCGACGGCGAGCGCGTCGGCTGGCTCACCAGCGGCGGCTACGGCTACTCGATCGGGAGATCCATCGGCTACGGCTACGTCCGCAACCCCGACGGCCTCACCCGCGACTGGGTGCTGGCCGGCAGCTACGAGCTCGAGGTCGCCGGCGTGCGCGTGCCGGCCGAGCTGTCGCTGCAACCCCTCTACGACCCCACCAACGCACGAGTGAAGGCCTGACCATGACCGTTCCCGCCCGCGCCCGCATCGTCGTCATCGGCGGCGGCATCCTCGGCTGCTCCATCGCCTACTGGCTCACGAAGATGGGCGAGACCGACGTGACGCTGCTCGAACAGCATCAGCTCACCGACGGCGCCACGTGGCACGCGGCCGGCCTGGTGGGCCAGCTGCGCTCCAGCCGCAACACCACCCGCATGCTCGAACAGTCGGTGGAGATGTACCGCGGCCTCGAGGCCGAGACCGGCCAGGCCGTCGACTGGCACGAGACCGGCAGCCTGCGCCTCGCCTGCTCACCAGAGCGCGTGCTCGAGCTGAAGCGGCTCGCGACGATGGCGAAGAGCTTCGGCCTGCCGATGGACGTGATCTCGCCCGAGAAGGCGCAGGAGCTGTTCCCGTTGATGAGCACCGAGGACGTGCTCGCGGCGGCGTTCCTGCCCACCGACGGCTACATCGACCCGGCATCGGTGACGATGGCCATCGCCCGCGGTGCACGCATGCGGGGCGCCACCGTGTGCGAGCACACCCGCGTCACGTCGATCACCGTCGACGGCCGCCACTGCAGCACCATCCAGTACGTCGACCGCGACGGCGAACCCGGCAGCATCGAGTGCGAGATGGTGGTGAACGCCGCCGGCATGTGGGGCATGGAGGTGGGCCGCATGGCAGGCGTGCGCATCCCCGCCACCGCCGTGGAGCACCAGTACCTGCTGAGCGGTCCCATCGAGGGCTACACGCCCGTCGAGCTGGGGAAGATGCCCACGATGCGCGACCCCGACCACCTCGTGTACTACAAGCCCGACGGCCCCGGCCTGCTGATCGGCGGCTACGAGCCCGACACCATCGCGTTCGGCACCGGCCAGGGCAGCAATGGCGGCATCCCGTCGCCGTTCCAGCGCCAGCTGTTCGACCCGAACTTCGATCGCTTCGCACAGCTGGCCGAGCTCGGCGCGAAGCGCACGCCGTGCCTCGAGACCGCCGGCATCCGCACGCTGTTGAACGGGCCCATCCCCTACTCGGCCGACGCCGACTTCGTGATGGGCCGCGTGCCCGAGCTCGACAACTACTACGTCGCCACCGGCTTCCTGTACGGCATCGCCGCCGGCGGTGGCGCCGGGAAGATGATGGCCGAGTGGATGCTCGAGGGTCGCCCGTCGCTCGACCTGTGGCCGCTCGACGTGCGCCGCTTCTCGTTCCACCACACCACGCGCCACTTCATGGACACGCGCATGGTGGAGATGTACGCCCACCACTACAAGCTCGCTGCACCCGGCTCGGAGAAGGTCACGGCCCGCGGCATCCGCCGCAGTCCGTTGCACGACACGCTCGCCTCGCATCGCGCCGTGTTCGGCAGCCGTGGCGGCTGGGAGCGCCCGCTGTGGTTCGCGCCCGACGGCGTGGAGGCGGTCGACCGGCCGTCGTTCACCGAACCGAACTGGTTCCACCACGTCGGCAACGAGCATCGGGCGGTCCGCGAGGGCGTCGCGCTGGTCGACCAGACCTCGTTCGCGAAGTTCGAGATCACCGGCCCGGGTGCCATGGCCGCCGTGCAGTGGCTGAGCGTCGCCGACATGGACAAGCCGGTCGGCAGCGCCATCTACACCCAGCTGTGCAACGAGCGCGGTGGCATCGAGTGCGACCTCACCATGACCCGCACCGCGCCCGACAGCTGGTACGTGGTCACGGGCGCGGCGTTCGGCGCGCACGACATGGGGTGGATCCGCTCGAACTCGCCCGACGACGGCAGCGTCATCGTGCGCGACCTCACGTCGGCGCGGGCGGTGCTCAACCTGTGCGGTCCCAAGAGCCGCGAGGTGCTGCAGGCGGCGTGCGAGGACGACGTGTCGAACGAGGCGTTCCCCTACGCCACCGCTCGCGAGCTCACCATCGGGTCGGCGCCCGTGCTGGCGCTGCGCATCGGCTACACCGGCGAGCTCGGCTGGGAGCTGCACGTGCCCACCGAGTACGCCGCGCACGTGTACGAGACGTTGCGGGCAGCGGGCGCGCCACATGGCATCGTCGACGTCGGCTACCGCGCCATCGACACGATGCGGATGGAGAAGGGCTATCTCTACTGGAGCACCGACATCACGCCCGACACCACGCCATGGGAGGCGGGCCTCGGCTGGCGCGTCAGCCTGAGGAAGGGCGACTTCCTCGGTCGCGACGCGCTCGTGGCACAGAAGGAGGCCGGCATCGCCCGCCGGCTGTGCACGTTCACGCTCGAGTCGATGGCGTACCCGGTGAGCGGCGAGGCGATCATCGCCGACGGCCGCGTCGTCGGGTTCACCACCTCCGCGAACTTCGGCCACACGGTGGGCAAGCCGGTGGTGTACGGCTACCTGCCGGTCGAACTGCTCGACCGCACCGAGTTCACCATCGAGGTGTACGGCGAGCCCATCCCGGCCGTCCGCCACGATCGCCCCCTGCACGACCCGGCAGGTGCGAGGCTGAAGGGATGAGCGACATCGCCGACGCGCTGACGCGGGCGGGCTTCCCCGCCGACAGCCCCACCACCCGCCTGGCGGGCCTCACCAACGTGAACCACCTCGTCGAGCGCGACGGAGAACGGTTCGTGCTGCGCGTCCCGGGCGCCGGCACCAGCGAGTACATCGACCGCCGCAACGAGGAGGTCGCTGCCCGCAGCGCGGCCGGCGCAGGCGTGAACGCCGAGGTGGTGTTCTTCGACGCCACCGACGGGTTGATGGTCACCCGCTTCGTCGACGGCGCAGCCACCATGAACCCCGAGCGGTTCCGCGACCTCGACGCCGTGGCACGCGCCGGTCGGGCGTTCCGCGAACTGCACACCGCAGCCGCACCGTTCGCCACCGACTTCGACCTGTTCGGCATGATCGACGACTACAAGCGACTGCTCGCCGAGAAGGGCGCCGCGCTGCCCGACGGTTACGAGGAGTTGCAGGCCGCGGCCGAAGCCACCCGCGCGGCATTGGAGTCGACGGCCCGTCCACTGGTGCCGTCGCACTGCGACCCACTGTGCGAGAACTTCCTCGACACGGGCGAGCGGATGTACGTGATCGACTACGAGTACTCCGGCAACAACGACCCGATGTGGGACCTCGGCGACCTGTCGGTGGAGGGCAACTTCGGGCCCGAGCAGGACGCAGCACTGCTGCACGCCTACTTCGGCGGCGAACCACCTGCCAGTGAGGTCGGGCGGATGGTGGCCTACAAGGCGATGTGCGATCTGCTGTGGACCTTGTGGGGCGTCATCCAGCACGCCAACGGCAACCCGGCGGACGACTTCTGGGCGTACGCGACCGGCCGCTTCGAGCGGTGCGCGGCGCTGATGTCGGACCCCACATATTCGGTACATCTGTCTCGCGTATCCGCCGCCTGATGTGGTAGGTTTCCACCATGCGGATTCGGTCCGCATTGTGGAACATGCGGAAAGGCACCCCATGAGCGACGGCGACGACCTGGATCTGGCAGCACTCCCCGACGACGAGCTCGTCACGCAGATGCACGAAGACCTCTACGACGGCCTCGCCCCCGAGATCGCCGAGGGCACGCTCATCCTCCTCGATCGCGGCTGGGCCCCCGACCGCGTTCTCAACGATGCACTCGTCGAGGGCATGCGCATCGTCGGCATCGACTTCCGCGACGGCATCCTGTTCGTGCCCGAGGTGCTGCTCAGCGCCAACGCGATGAAGGCCGGCATGGAGATCCTCCGCCCGCTGCTCGCCGAGACCGGCGCCGAGCCCATCGGCAAGGTGGTCATCGGCACCGTGAAGGGCGACATCCACGACATCGGCAAGAACCTCGTTGCGATGATGATGGAGGGCGCCGGCTTCGAGGTCATCGACCTCGGCATCAACACCGACGCCGACGCGTTCCTCGCTGCCCTCGAGGAACACCAGCCCGACATCCTCGGCATGTCGGCACTGCTCACCACCACCATGCCGTACATGAAGGTGGTCATCGACACGCTGCAGGAGCGCGGCTTGCGCGACAAGTACATCATCCTCGTCGGCGGCGCCCCGCTGAACGAGGAGTTCGGCGCCGCCATCGGTGCCGACGCGTACTGCCGCGATGCCGCCGTCGCCTCGGAAACCGCCAAGCAGCTCGTCACCGCCCGCCGCGGCAACGTCGAGCCTCCCGGCCCGTCCGTCTGAGTCGACACATGTCGCAGCCACTCGTGTTGGCCTGCGGGGCACTGGTCAGCGAGCTCCGTGCGGTGCTCGCGTCCGACGGCCTGTCCGAGCACGTCGAAGTGCGCTACCTCCCGGCGAACTTCCACAACCGGCCCAACCGCATCGTGCCGGCCCTGCGTGAACTGCTCGACGAGCTCGACCCCCACGCCGACCGAGAGGTGCTCATCGGCTACGCCGACTGCGGCACCGGCGGCACACTCGATGCGTTGCTGGCCGAACGGCCGAATCTGCGCCGCCTGCCGGGCGACCACTGCTACGAGTTCTTCGCCGGTAGCCCGTTGTTCCGCGAGCTGGCCGACGCCGAGCTCGGCACCTTCTACCTCACCGACTTCCTGGCGAAGCACTTCGACGCACTCGTGTGGCAGGGCCTCCGCCTCGATCGCCACCCCGAGCTGCTGTCCGCCTACTTCGGCAACTACTCCCGGCTGATGCTGCTCTCGCAGACCGATCGCGACGACGTGGTGGCCGCAGGCCGCGACGCCGCCGAGCGCCTCGGACTGCGGTTCGAACACCGCCACGTCGGCCTCGCCCCCTTCCACGACGCCGTGAGCGTCTCGATCCGAAAGGTCGCCTGACATGGCACGACGTTCGAAGGACGAGATCGTCCTCATCCTGTGGCGCGACATCCCCGCACAGATCAACGGCAAGCTCGGCGAGGAGAAGCACGGCGTCGTGCTCCCGCACCGCTTCCAGAAGGCCATCGACCGCGCCGCCATGGTGGCCGGGAAGAAAACGGCCCAGGAGTACGTCGGCGAGTGGCGGCGCAGCAGCTACCCCGTGGCCGCCGATCTCATCGCCACCGTGGAGGCCACCGCGGCCTCCATCGAGCAGGAGTTCACGAACGAGCGGCTCCACGCCCTCGTCGACAACGGCGGGTGGGACCCCGCCTCACCGGACCAAGCAGAAGCACAGGAAGAACAATGACCCACACCGTCATCAGCTCCGCCACCAAGGAAGTGGTCATCGGTTTCGACCGGCCCTTCGTGATGATCGGTGAGCGCATCAACCCCACCGGCCGCAAGCTCCTCGCCGAGGAGATGAAGAACGGCGACTTCAGCCGCGTCGAGGCCGACGCCCTCGCGCAGGTCGCTGCAGGCGCGCACATGCTCGACGTCAACGCCGGCATCCCGCTGGCCGACGAGCCGGCGCTCCTGGCCCGGGCCATCCAGCTGGTGCAGGGCATCACCGACGTGCCGCTCAGCATCGACTCGTCCATCGTCGACGCGCTCGAGGCGGGCCTCGCCGTGTACAAGGGCAAGGCGCTCGTCAACTCGGTCACCGGCGAGGAGGAGCAGATGGAGCGCGTGCTCCCGCTCGTCGCCAAGTACGGCGCTGCGGTGGTGGCCATCAGCAACGACGAGACCGGCATCAGCACCGACCCCGACGTGCGCTTCAACGTGGCCAAGAAGATCGTCAACCGCGCCGCCGACTACGGCATCCCGGCCTCCGACATCGTGGTCGACCCCCTCGTCATGCCCATCGGTGCGATGGGCACCGCCGGTCGTCAGGTGTTCGCACTGCTGCGCCGCCTGGTCACCGAACTGAAGGTGAACACCACCTGTGGCGCCAGCAACGTGAGCTTCGGTCTGCCCGCACGCAACAACATCACCGGCACGTTCCTCGCGATGGCCATCAGCAACGGCATGACCTCGGCCATCATGAACCCGCTCCACCCCGAGGTGAAGACCATGGTGATGGCGGCCGACGTGCTGGCCGGCAACGACCAGGACTGCATGGCCTGGATCCGCGCCAACCGCGATCCCGATGCCCCCACCGGTGCCCGCGAGGGCCGCGCCGGCGGCCGACGCGCTCGTCGCGCGGAGTAGTCGCCCGTGCCGCGCGTCGTCTTCACCCCTTCCGGCCTCGATGGTGAGGTCGCGCCCGGCACCACGGTGCTGCAAGCGGCGCGCGACCTCGGTGTCGATCTCGACTCGGTGTGTGGCGGCCGCGGCATCTGTGGGCGTTGCCAGGTGGCGTGCTCGCCCGGCAGCTTCCCGAAGTGGGCCATCGACAACGACGAGCAGTCGCTCAGCCCGTGGGGCGACACCGAGGAGGCGTACCTCCAGCGTCGTGGCATGAAGCCCGAGCGGCGTCTCGGCTGCTGCGCCGTCATCGAGGACGACGTGGTGCTCGATGTGCCACCCGAGAGCCAGGTGCACCGCCCCGTGGTGCGCAAGAGCCTCGACCTCAGCGACGTGATGCTCGACCCGGCGGTGCACCTGTACTACCTCGAGCTCCCTCCGTCGGTGCTCGGCGACGCCGAGTCGATGAGCGACCTCGTGGTGGCCGAGCTGCAGTCGGCGCACGGTCGCACCGTCAGCCACCTCTCGCTGTCGGCGCTGCAGCAGGTGCACAAGGCCTTCGCCGGCCAGGATCGCGCCGCCACCGTCGCCGTACGCGGCGACGCCGTCATCACCGCCTGGTCGGGCTACGTCGACCGGGCGTGCGGCATCGCCGTCGACATCGGCAGCACCACCATCGCCGGGCACCTGTGCGACATCGGCACGGGCGAGATCCTCTCGTCGGCGGGGCGGATGAACCCGCAGATCCGCTTCGGCGAAGACCTGATGAGCCGCGTCTCGTACGTGATGATGAATCCGGGCGGCGAGCGCAACCTCACCGAGGCCGTGCGCGGCGCGCTCAACGAGCTCATCGACGAGCTGTGCGAGCAGGCCGACGCCACCCCTGGCGACGTGCTCGAGATCGTGCTGGTCGGCAACCCGATCATGCACCACATCGTCGCCGGCATCGACCCCACTCCCCTCGGTCAGGCGCCGTTCACGCTCGCCACCGCCGAGGCCATCGAGGTGCCCGCGGCCGACTTCGAGCTCCACTGCCCGAACGCGCAGGTGTACCTCGCACCGTGCATCGCCGGGCACGTCGGTGCCGACACCGCAGCCGTCATCCTCTCCGAGGGCCCGCACCGCTCGCCCACCACGCAACTGCTGGTCGACGTCGGCACCAACGCCGAGATCGTGCTCGGCGACGCCACCCGCCAGTTCGCGGCCAGCAGCCCCACCGGCCCGGCGTTCGAAGGCGCCCAGCTGAGCTGCGGCCAGCGCGCCACCGCCGGCGCCATCGAACGGGTGCGCATCGACCCCACCACGCTCGAGGCTCGCTTCAAGGTCATCGGCAGCGACGTGTGGAGCGACGAACCGGGGTTCGCCGAGTCGGTCGAGTCGCTCGACATCTCGGGCATCTGCGGCTCGGGCATCATCGAGGTCATCGCCGAGATGTACCTGGCCGGCATCATCGACCAGGACGGTGTGGTGCAGGGCAGTCTCACAGCGCGCAGCCCGCGCATCGTCGAGGACGGCCGCACGTTCAGCTACGTCGTGCACGAGGCCGACGGCGTGCGCCTGTGCATCACCCAGAACGACGTGCGCGCCATCCAGCTCGCCAAGGCCGCGCTCCGCGCCGGCATCGAACTGCTGATGCACCACGCCGGCCTCACCGAGCTGCACGACATCCGCCTCGCCGGCGCGTTCGGCAGCCACATCGATCCGGTGTACGCGCTCATCCTCGGCCTCGTCCCCGACTGCCCGGTGGCCCAGGTGCGGTCCGTCGGCAATGCCGCCGGCGCCGGCGCCGTGCGCGCGCTGCTGTCGGTGGAAGCTCGCCGCGAGATGGAGCAGGCCGTGCGCCACGTGGTGAAGATCGAGACGGCCACCGAACCGGCGTTCCAGGCCGAGTTCATCGGCGCGATGGCGTTCCCGCACGCCACGGCACCGTCGCCCCACCTGTCCAGCGTGGTGACGCTCCCCGAGCGCACCGCATCCGCAACTCCCGAGCGTGGTGGCCGCCGCCGCCGCGCACGCGGCGAGAAGGAGGAATCATGACCGACACCACCACCCCCGAGTCGTCCGGCGGTGGCCGCCGCTCCGGTGGGCGCGCCGGCCGCGCCGCCATGCGCGCCGCCAGCGTGATCGAGCGGGTCCCGTACCTCACCCGCACGATGCCGCCGTTCGAGATCCTCGGCGAGGAGGCGCTCGCCACCATCGAGCACACCGCCGACACCGTGCTCGAGGAGGTCGGCATCGAGGTGCGCGACTACCCCGAGGCGCTGCCGATGTTCGCCAAGGCCGGCGCGATGGTCGACGGCACCCGGGTGCGGTTCCCCCGCGGCATGTGCCGCGAGATCGTGTCGACGCATGCGCCGGCGCAGTACACGCAGCACGCCCGCAACCCCAAGCACAGCGTGGTCATCGGCGGCAACAACACCGTGTTCGCCCCGAACTACGGCTCGCCGTTCGTGCACGACCTCGACGGCGGCCGTCGCTACGCCACGCTCACCGACTTCCAGAACTTCGTGAAGCTCGCGTACTCGTCGCCGTGGCTGCACCACTCGGGCGGCACCGTGTGCGAGCCCGTCGATGTGCCGGTGAGCAAGCGCCACCTCGACATGGTGTACTCGCACCTGAAGTACAGCGACAAGCCGTTCATGGGCTCGGTCACCGCCGGTTCGCGTGCACAGGACAGCGTCGACCTGGCCCGCATCGGCTTCGGTGGCGACCTGCAGGACCGCACCGTGATGACCAGCCTCATCAACGCGTCATCACCCCTCGTGTGGGACGGCACCATGCTCGCCGCCGCGCAGGTCTACGCCGAGAACAACCAGGCGTGCATCATCACGCCGTTCATCCTCGCCGGCGCGATGGCCCCCAGCACCAGTGCCGGCGTGGCCGTGCAGACCCTGGCCGAGGCACTCGCCGGCATGACCTTCACCCAGATCGTGCGGCCCGGTGCGCCGGTGGTGTTCGGCTCGTTCGCCAGCTCGATGAGCATGCAGACCGGCGCCCCCACGTTCGGCACCCCCGAACCCGCGCTCGTGCTGTACACGGTGGCGGCACTCGCCCGACGCCTCGGTGTGCCGTTCCGTTCGGGTGGTTCGCTCACGGCCTCGAAGCTGCCCGATGCGCAGGCCGCGTACGAGAGTGCCAACACCCTCCAGCCCACCGTGCTCGGCGGTGTGAACTTCGTGCTCCACGCCGCCGGCTGGCTCGAGGGCGGCCTGGCCATCGGTTACGAGAAGTTCATCCTCGACTGCGACCAGCTCGGCATGATGCACACGTTCGTGCGCGGCCTCGACACGTCGGCCAACGGCCTCGCGCTCGACGCGCTGCGCGAGAACCCGCCCGGCAACCACTTCCTCGGCACCGCCCACACGTTGGCCAACTTCGAGACCGCGTTCTACCGCAGCGACACGGCCGACAACGCCAGCTTCGAACAGTGGAGCGACGAGGGTGGCCTCGACGCCGCACAGCGCGCCAACGCGCTCTGGAAGCGCCGCCTCGCCGAGTACGAGGCACCGGCACTCGACGACGCCGTCGACGCCGCAATGCAGGAGTTCATCGCCCGCCGCAAGGCCGAACTCCCCGACGAATTCGCCTGAAAGGACATCCCGTGACCACCCTGCGCCAACTGATCGCCGACGCTCGCTTCGAGGTCATCCCGCTGAAGAACCTCGAAGCGCAGCTCGAGCACATCCCCGCCGGCGCCTCGGTGTCGGTCACGTGCAGCTTCGCCAAGGGCCAGCAGACCACGCTCGACCTCACCCGTCGCATCCTCGACCTCGGCCACATGGCCGTGCCGCACTTCTCGGCCCGTCTCGCGGCCGACGACGTCGCGGTGAAGGAGCTCGCCACGTTCTGCCGCGACAACGGCATCCAGGAGATCTTCCTCGTGGCCGGCGACGCACCCGAGCCGGTCGGCAAGTACGACGGCGTGGTGGCGTTCCTGCGCGACTTCCTCGGCATGGACCACGGCCTGCAGCGCATCGGCGTCACCGCCTACCCCGACGGCCACTCGATCATCCCGAAGCAGGTGGTGCACGAGGCGCTGCACCAGAAGCAGGCGCTCCTCGCCGAGGCGGGCATCCCCGGCTTCGTGAGCACGCAGATGCACTTCGACACCAAGCAGTGGATCCAGTGGCTGCGCGACGAGCGCGCCGCCGGCTTCGAGCTGCCCGTGCACATCGGTGCGCCTGGCGCCATCGACCGCGCCAAGCTGATCTCGCTGAGCACGAAGCTCGACATTGGCAGCAGCGTGCGCTTCCTGCAGAAGAACAGCGGCGCGATCTTCAAGATGTTCCGCCCCGGTGGCTACAACCCGACGAAGTTCCTGTCGCCCCTCGCGAAGGTGGCCGACGAGCTGAACATCGAGGGCATCCACCTGTTCACGTTCAACAACGTGAAGGCCACCGCCGAGTGGCAGCAGCAGCAACTCGCCAAGCTCGCCTGACCTGTCACACCTTCTCGCGTCGGCGACCCATGCGGCGGCCGACGTGCACGATGGTGGCCGGTACGTAGAACGCCCGCGCCGGCAGCGACACCTCGTTCCACGGCCGCTTCGCCAACGGCGCTCGCCAGGCGAGGAAGCGGTAGAAGAAGAACACCGCGATCACGAGGTGCATCACCATCAGTGCCCACGGGTAGCCGGTGGGGCCGATGATGCCCATCGCCGCACCGGCGATGAGCGGACCGGCGATGGCGCCGAGCCCGTACATCTTCACCAACTGCGACGCCGCTCCCCCGAGCTGGTCGGGCTCGATCCAGTCGTTGGTGTAGGCGCCGGAGATGGAGTACAGCGGGTAGCTGAACCCGCCGACGAGCATGAACAGGAAGAACGCCATCGGCTTGTGTGGCGAGTCGAGCAGCATCAGCCCCGCTGCCCCGGCCGAGCACAGGCTGGCCACCACGCCCACGGCACGTCGGTCGATCTCGTCGCTCGTCGAGGAGATCGGCCACTGGAAGAACACGCCGCCGATGCTGGGCAGCGCCACGAACAGGCCGACCAGACCGAGGTTCACACGCGTCGCGTACACCGCCGCCATGCCGGAGATGGCGCCATGTGCGATGCCCACCAGGAAGCACGAGTACACGCCCGTCGGCACGATCTTCGACAGTTCGCGCAGCGAGATCGGCTCGGATGCCTCGAGTGGCGGCGCCACTGCGGCCTCCGACAACGACACCGGTGCCACCGCGAGCGCGGTGATGATCGCGGCGACCGCGAAACCGGTGACGAGCAACGGATCGAACAACGACACCGACACCTGACCGATGCCGTAGAACGCGATGGTGATCACGCCGTACACGGCCAGCAATCGACCGCGGTTCTCGTTGTCGGCCAGGTCGTTCAGCCACGATTCGGCCACCACGTAGAGACCGGCGAAACACAGGCCGGTGATGAGGCGCAGGAAGATCCACGACGTCGCGTCGACGGTGATGCCGATCGCGATCGTGGCCGCAGCGAGCAACGACGCGAGGGCGGCATAGACGCGGATGTGCCCCACGCTGCCGAGTCCGCGGAGCGTGAGCACCGACCCGAGCAGGAACCCCACGTAGTACGCAGCCGAGATGAGACTGCTCACCACGGTGGGCAGGCCCACCTGTTCTGAACGGACACCGAGCAGGGTCGAGAACAACCCGCCCGACGTCATCAACAGCGCGAGGCCGACGAACAAGCCCCACGTGGCCAGCGCGATGCCGCGCCGGCCCGCGGGTCCGTCGTCGAGTCGCAGCCCCTCGCTGCTCATCGGCGTCGGGTCAGATCAGCACGATCGACTCGACCACGGCCTGCGTGAAGTCGAGCAGATCGGTGTTGGACGGGCCAGGGCCCTGGCAGAGCGCGATGATCATCTTGCCCCGATCGGGTTGCGGCAGGGCCATGATGACCTTCGCCGATGCGCCGTCGGCGCCGCAGCCGTCGAGCAACAGGATCTCGGCGTTGCCGCTCAACGTGGGATACGCCGATTGCGTGGTGCGGTCGGTGCACACCTCGGGGCCCGGATCGAGCAGCCCGAGCAACTCCTCCGCCGTCGCCAGATCGGTGTCGTTGCCGACGAGGATGGAGATGCCGAACGTCGAGTGGTCGTCGTCGCGGTTGTAGTCGGCCAGGTTGTCGGCGCCGGTGACGTGCGCGAACTGCACACCGTCGGAGTCGATGGGGGCCGAATCGATCTCGAACGTGTCGAGCATGATGACCGTGAACACGTTGGTGTCGTCGGCGACCACCACCACGCCGGGCTCGGACGGCGACGTGGTGGCCGGCGGGCGCGTGGTCTCGGGGGCCGTGATGACCAAGGTGGTGTCGACGACCGTGGTCGAGGGCTCGGGCAGCAGCGTGGTTGCCACCTCGGACGTGGGAGGCAGCGAGGTACCCGGCGACTCGGTGGTCTCGTCGTCGCGTCCGAGCGCCACCACGAGCACGACCACCACGGCCACGACCGCGACCACACCGGTGATGATCCACGGCAGCTTGCTGTTGCCCGGCGTACCGGGCGTCGCGGGCGGCGTGGGTCCACCGGGACCGCCGGGGGTGATGGGCGGCGCGCCGGCTGGCGGCACCGCCTGCGTGGGCATCTGCGTGGTCGGCGCCGGCTGAGGCGTCGGCTGGAACTGCGGCACCGCGGGCGGCGGCGGGGGCGGCGGCACCGCCCCTGCGGGCGGCTGCGGCGGCTGACCCGGGTTCGGCGGCGGGGGGAGTGATTCGTTGGTGCCCATCGCTGCCGAGCCTACGCCTCAGGCACCCTTGCGGCGTTGGACCTCGGCGATGATCGCGGGGATCACCTTGTGCAGGTCACCGATGACTGCGTAGTCGGCCTTGGTGACCATGTTCGCCTCGGCGTCGGTGTTGATCGCGAGGATCTTCTTCGACGCCATCGCGCCCACCCAGTGCTGGATGGCGCCGCTGATGCCACAGGCCATGTACAGGTCGGGCGCGATGCGCGTGCCCGTCTGCCCCACCTGGTCGGTGTGATTGCGCCAACCGTTGTTGGTGACCGCACGCGAGCAACCGACGACACCACCGAGCAACCCGGCGAGTTCTTCGAGCGGCGCGAACGCCTCGGCCGAGCCGACGCCGCGACCGCCACCCACCACGAGCGGTGCCGTGGCGAGCGTGACGCCCGCCGCGCGCTCGACGCGCTCGGCCACCACGGTGCGGGCGAGCGACGCGTCGAGATCGACCGACAGCGCCTGCACCGCGCCGGCCGCCGGGGCCTCGGTGGCCTCGAACTGGTGGTGCGTGACGGTGACGAGCTTGGTGGGTGCCTCGAGGGTGCACTGCTCGAGCAGCGAGCCACCCCAGCGCACGCGCACGATGCTCCACGTGTCGCCCGTGGTGATCTCGTTGCAGTTGGCCACGAACGGCAGGTCGAGACGAGCGGCCGCCTGGGCCATCACCTCGTTGCCGCGGTCGGTACCGCACGCCAGCACGGACGACGGCTGCAGCGCACGGACGGCCTGCGCCACCGCGTCGCCCCACGCCTCCGGGCCGTAGTCGGCGAGCAGATCGTGGTGCACCTGGTGCACCACGGCGGCGCCGTGGGCGGCAAGCTCGGCGGCGGCGCCATCGGCCGCCGCGCCCAGCGTGAGCGCGTGCACCTCGGCGTCGATGCCGCGTGCCGCGGCCAACGCCTCGAGGGTGGCGGGGCTGAGCGCGCCCCGATCGTGTTCGACGACGACGAGCACACTCACTTCAGCAACCCCAGTTCCTCGAGCAGATCCACCACAGCAGGCGCGGCCTCGGGGCCGTTGCCGAGCATGACGGTCTGGCTGACCTGTTCCGCCGCCTGCAGCAGCGTGATCATCTGCTGGCCACCGGCCTCGCCCTGCGGCGACACCTGCGCCACGTCGACCTTCTTCGACGCAAGGCGCCCCTTCAGCGTGGGATAGCGAGGGAGGTTGATGCCCTCCTTCACACCGAGCACGCACGGCATCGGCACGGCGTACACCTCGACGCCTGCATCGGCCTCGCGCTTGGCACGCACCGTGTCGCCCTGCACCTCGATGCCCTTGATGCCGTTCACCATCGGGCGGGCCAGCGCGTGCGCCACGCGGACGCCCACCTGGAAGTTGCCCGAGTCGGCGCTCTCGTTGCCGAACAGCACCATGTCGAACGCCCCGTCGACTGCCTCGAGATCGCGGATGGCGGTGGCAATGGCGGCGGCGGTGCGCTGCGCGTCCCAGTCGTTCTCCACGATGGGCAGCAGCACCGCCTTGTTCACGCCGATGCTGGCCGCGTACCGCAGCTGCTCGTCGGCCTCGGCCGGGCCGAGGGTGAGCACGGTGGACTCGCCGCCGTGCTGCTCGACGAGCTGCACGGCTGCCTCCACCGCGCACTCCTCGTGCGGGCTCGTGGTGAACGCCAGGTACGCCGTGTCGACGGCCTGGCCGTCGGCCGTGATGTTGATCTTGGCGCCGGGGGCCGGCACCCGCTTCACGCAGACGAGGACCCGCATGGTCAGCTCTTCATCCGTGCATCGGTGGGATCGAACAGCGGCGTCGGCCCGGCGACCTCGACGGTGACCGGGTACGTCTCGTTCATGTACATCACCTGGAGCTTGTTGCCCACGACGGCGTGCTCCGGCGGCAGGTAGGCGAGCAGCAGGTACTTGCCCACCGACGGGCCGGCACCGGCCGTGGTGACACGCGAGACGCGGCCCTTGCTGTCGACGATGCGGTCGCCCTCGAGCGTGAGGATCGGCTCGTTGCCACCCGTCGGGTAGCGGTCGTACCCGTCGGCGCACTGCTGGCTGTCCATCGACAGCGTGCACATGATGGCCGCAGGGCTCTCCTCGCGGGCCTTCAGGTAGGCGGCCTTGCCGATGAAGTCGGCGCTCTTCACCTTCGGGCGGGCCAGTCCGGCCTCGACCGGGTTGTACTCGCTCTCGAGCTCGGCGCCCATCAGGCGGTAGCCCTTCTCGATGCGGCCGGTGACGGCGTAGACGCCGATGCCCACGGGGATGATCTCGAACTCCTGGCCGGCTTCCCAGATGGCGTCCCACAGCTGCAGGCCGTGCTCCATGCGGGTGTAGATCTCCCAGCCGTTCTCGCCGACGTAGCTGATGCGGAACATCGTGCACGGCACGCCGTTGATGATGACCTCGCGCACGGCGCCGTACGGGAAGCCCTCCTGGCTGAGGTCGTACGGGGCAGTGGTGTGGTCGGTGGTGATCTTGGCCATCGTGGCGGCGGCGTTCGGGCCCCACACACCGACGGTGCAGTACGCCTGCGACCGGTCGGTGAAGGTGCACGAGCCGAGGCCGTGCTGGGCGTTGAACTGCTCGAGGCACTTGTTGAACCAGTAGTTGTCGCGGCCACCGTCGAACGCGCCGGTGATGACGCGGTAGTGGTGCTGGCCGAGGCGCTGGATGGTGAGGTCGCTGCGGAAGCCGCCGTGCTCGGTGAGCAGCGGGGTGTACACGCTGCGGCCGATGGCGACATCGACGTTGTTGACGCACACCCACTGCAGGAACTCCATCGCCTTCGGGCCTTCGAAGTCGAACTCGTTGAACGCAGTGAGGTCGACCATGCCGACGCTCTCGCGCATCTGCAGGTGCTCGGCGTTGGTGACCGGGTTCCACCAGCGGGCGTCCCACTCGTGGGTACGCGGGGTGAACGCATCGGGGAACTTCGCCTTCAGCTTCTCGTTGCTCGAGTACCACTGCGGGCGCTCCCAGCCACGGGCGTCGAAGAACGTCGCACCGAGGGCTTCCTCGCGGAGGTAGAACGGGCTGCGGCGCACGCCACGCTGGCTGGCCCACTGCTCACGCGGGTGGACGATGCCGTACGTCTTGTTGAAGTGCTCGTTGCAGCGGGCGTTGATGTGCCACTCGGTCTTCTCGTGCGGGTAGAAGCGGGCGATGTCGCTGCCGTGCGGGTCGCACATGTGCGGGTAGCCGTACGTCATCCACTCGGCCACGAGCTGGGCGATGCCGGGGCCCTCCTTGATCCACACCGCGGCGGCGCTCCACAGGTTGCGCACCTCGACGGTCTCGCCGAGCACCGGGTTGGCGTCGGGGGTGAGGCTGAGCAGGCCGTTGATGGCGTACTTGATCTCGGCGTCGCCGAGCATCTCCATCAGCTCGATGGCCTGCTCCATCTGCGGGTCGAAGTCCTCGTAGGTGAGGGGCAGCTCGGTGGGCGTGAGCGCCGAGGCCTCGTTGCTCGGGATGTCGTCGGGGCGCATCAGGATGGCGCGGTGGGCGTACGAGCCCACTTCCATCGAGCCGGCCGACTGACGCTCGTAGCAGAACGTGTCCATGTCGCGGATGATGGGGAACGCGAGCTCCTTGTTGCTCTCCACGAGCACGTCGATCGGGCCGACGTCGGCCATCTGGTGCACGGCCGGGGTGAGCGGGATGTTGGCGCCGGCCATGGCGGCGATGCGGGGGCTCCACACGCCACAGGCG
>Ga0172367_10000611_pt1 | contig 55023 bp, 52 predicted proteins | sample Lak10m_FD_114542 | JGI IMG/M metagenome (GOLD analysis project Ga0172367, IMG submission 114542) | Freshwater microbial communities from Kabuno Bay, South-Kivu, Congo - kab_022012_10m | ecosystem: Environmental > Aquatic > Freshwater > Lake | place: Democratic Republic of the Congo: South-Kivu... | reverse complement strand
GTCGCCGGGGCACCCACCTTCGTCGTGTCGACCTTGCGCGCGAACGCCAGAAGGTTGGCGGCGGCCTTGTCGATGTCGTCGGTCCCCAACTTCACTTCGAAGGCCGACCAGCGTCCGTCGCCTGCGGTGACGACGGCATCGATCTCGAGGCCGTCGGAGTCGCGGTAGTGCTGCACGACGCCATCCACCAACTCGGCGAACACGCGCAGATCGCGCACGACCAGTGCCTCGAAGAGGTCACCGAAATAGTTCATGTCCGACAGGATCTGGTGCACGCCGGTACGGAGCACGGCGACGGCGAGCGAGGGGTCACAGAACTGCACTCGTGGCGACGTGCGAAGTCGAGCACGAGAACGCAAGTGCGACGACCACGCCTCCATGGGCTCAAGCACCATCAGCCGCTCCAGAGGAGCCAGGTAGTCGTAGACCGTCGACCTCGCGACCTCGGACTCATCGGTCCTCGCATCGTCGGCGACACGCGTGACGATGTACTCCATCCCGATGTTCCGCGCGAGCGACTGCAGGATCCGGAGGGCCAGCCTCGGGTGGCGGCGGGAGGGATCGATCGCCGGTACGTCGACATCGGCGATCGTGGTGACGTAGTCGACGTTCAGCCGTGACGCCGCTGCAATCGTTCGCGAGAGGTTGAGCGGCCAACCACCACGGACAACAAGTTCGGCATAACGGGGCACCGTCGTATCGGTGGCCGAGGCAGTAGGACGGTGACCGTCGAGCAACGCTGCGAGAGACATCTCACCTGTCGAATCCCCTGACTCGAACAGGCTCATCGGTCTCATCGTGAGTCGTGCGAACCGTCCAGCACCGCTGTGCCGCCGTTCGTCGGCCACAGGACTCGCAGACCCGGTGAGGATGAACTGCCCGGGTCGCTGCCGACGATCGACTTCGGAGCGGACGTGGTTCCACACTCGAGTCGCATCGAGTTGCCACTCGTCGACGAGCTGGGGCGCGGTCCCCGAGAGCACCAGCGAGGGATCGACACCCAGTGCCCGCCGCGCTCGCTCATCGGTGTCGAGCGAGACGACACTCGCCGCATGCTGCCGGGCCGTGAAGGTCTTGCCGCATGTCTTCGGCCCCTCGATGAGCACGGCCCCCGCCGACACGAGTCGATCGGCCAGGAGACCGTCGACGACACGTGGACGGTAGGTCATACCGGCAGGCTACAGACTGCAGCTATTTTAGGCTACACATTGCAGTCATTCTGAACGACAGAGTGCAGCGATCACCCCTGCTCCACAGCGTGCGTCCGGCCCCTTCAGCGCGCGCGGCGCTCGGACCAAGCACCTCCGGCTCCCTCAGGCGTCGACGATCTCGACCCGGACGCGCTTGTTGCCCTTGCCCTTGTTCTCGAGCTTGACGACACGCAGAGCACCCACCTCGCCCGTGGTGCGGACGTGCGTGCCGCCGTCGGCCTGCTTGTCGAGACCGACGATGTCGACGACACGAATCTCGGTCACCGACTCGGGGATCAGCGACACCTTGGTGCGAATCAGGTCGGCATCCTGGACGGCGGTGTCACGAGGGAGGAACGAGACCTCGATCGGGCGATCGGCGGCGATCTCGGCGTTGACGAGTTCCTCGATCCGCTGGGCGAAACCGTCGGGCACCGGATCGAACTCGAAGTCCATGCGAGCGGCGAGCGGCTCCATGTTTCCGCCGGTCACGGGCACCCGCCACTCGTTCCAGATCACACCGCAGAGGATGTGGAGCGCCGTGTGGGTGCGCATCAACTGGTGCCGCCGCTCCCAGTCGATCGACCCTGTGACCGTGTCGCCCACCGCCGGGAGCGGGCCGCCCTCCACCGTGTGCCACACCAGGTCGTCGGCCTTGCGCACCTCGGTGACCGCAAGCCCGGCGAGGGTGCCGGTGTCGTGCGGCTGTCCTCCGCCCGTGGCGTAGAACGCGGTCTGGTCGAGGGCGATGCACGAGGCGTCGGCGTCGATCGCGACGACCGTTCCGGAGAACTCGCGCAGCTCGGCGTCGCGGAGGTACAGCAACTCGGTCATGTGGAGAGTCTGGCGCGCCGGAGGCCGACGGAGCGACCGGCGTAGGGTGGGTTCATGGCTGGTGACGACATCCACGACGCCGCGCAGGCGCTCTCCCTCCTCGACCTGACCGAACTCGGCGACGATGCGGTTGCGGCCGACGTCGAGCGCCTGTGTGATCGGGCCGTCGGTCGCCATGGCAGCGTGGCGGCCGTCTGCGTGTGGCCGCGGCACGTCGCCCTCGCCGTCGAGCGCCTGTGGGGAACGAGCGTGCGGGTCGCCACGGTGGTCAATTTCCCCAGCGGCGACGAGTCGATCGACGAGGTCGTCGCGACGACTGTGCAAGCCCTCGCCGACGGAGCCGACGAGATCGACCTCGTGCTCCCCCACCGCTCGTTCGCCGCCCAGGGTTCGGCGCACGCGGCGGCGATGATCGATGCAGTGCGCGCGGTCGTCCCGGCCGACAGCCATCGACTCAAGGTGATCCTCGAGACGGGCGAACTCGGCGCCGCCGACCTGATCAGATCGGCGGCCGAACTCGCCGTGGCTCAGGGCGCCGACTTCATCAAGACCTCGACGGGAAAGTCCCCGATCAGCGCGACGCCCGAGGCGGTGCGGATCATGCTCGAGGTCATCCGTGACGAACGGGCGCGCAGCGGAAGGACGGTGTCGATCAAGCCCAGCGGCGGGATCCGCACGCTCTCCGACGCGCAGACGTACCTCGCACTCGCCGACAACGTGATGGGGCCCGGGTGGACCTCCCCGGAGACGTTCCGCTTCGGCGCGAGCGGGCTGCTGACGGCGCTCGAGACAGCTCTCGACGCTGGAGCCTCGAGTCCGCCGAGTGGGGCTGTCGCCACGGCGTCCGACGAGGGTGGCTACTGATGATTCCGCAGGAGGTCATCCGGGCCAAGCGCGACGGGAAGACGCTTTCGGCCGACGACATCGCGGCGTTCGTGAGGGGTCTCGTCAGCGGAGCGGTCACCGAAGGGCAGGCAGCTGCCTTCGCGATGGCCGTCTACTTCCGCGGCATGTCGACCGACGAGGCGGTGGCGTTGACCACTGCGATGCGCGACAGCGGCGCCGTGCTCGACTGGGCGCTCGACGGGCCGGTGCTCGACAAGCACAGCACCGGCGGCGTCGGTGACACCGTGAGCCTGATGCTCGCACCGCTCGTCGCTGCGTGCGGCGGCTTCGTGCCGATGATCAGTGGGCGCGGTCTTGGCCACACGGGCGGCACCTACGACAAGATGGAGAGCATCCCCGGGTACACGGCGGCACCCACGATGTCGAAGTTCCGCTCGACGGTCGCCGAGGTCGGCTGCGCGATCATCGGCCAGACGGCCGATCTCGCACCGGCTGACAAGCGCCTCTACGCCGTGCGCGACGTCACGGCCACGGTCGAGAGCATCCCCCTCATCACGGCGTCGATCCTCTCGAAGAAGCTCGCCGCCGGGCTCGATGGACTCGCCATGGACGTCAAGACCGGGAACGGCGCGTTCATGCGCACACTCGCCGACTCGCGGCGCCTCGCCCGCAGCATCGTCGGGGTAGCCGCCGGGGCCGGGCTGCCGTCCGTCGCGCTCGTCACCGACATGGACCGGCCGTTGGCCGACGTCGCGGGTAACGCGCTCGAGGTGGCGTACGCGATCGAGTACCTCACCGGAGCCCGCCGCGAGCCCCGGATGCACGAGCTGGTGATGTCGCTCGGCGCCGAGATGCTCGTGCTCGGACGCATCAGCCGCACACCGGCCGCCGCTCGCCGCAGGCTCGACGGTGCCCTGTCGTCGGGTGCCGCGGCCGAACGGTTCGGCCGGATGGTGGCGGCGCTGGGAGGGCCTCGCCGGCTCGTCGAGCAGCCGTGGAAGCACCTCGAACGCGCTCCACTCGTCGTGGAGGTGGCTCCGCTGCGCGCCGGCACCGTCCGATCCGTCGACACTCGGGCCGTCGGGATGGTCGTGGTCGCTCTCGGTGGAGGTCGCACCCGGCCGCAGGATCCGGTCGACCACACCGTCGGCCTGACCTCGCTCGCCGGGCCGGGCGACACCGTCGGCCCCGAGCGTCCCCTCGCCGTCGTCCACGCCCGGACCGAGGCCCAGGTCGTCGAAGCGACCCGCCTCCTCCACGCCGCCTACCGCATCGACGCGACCGCCAGCACAGCCCGCCCCGAGCGCCAGGTCGTCCTCGACCGCCTACCCCCGCCCCCAACCCCAACCCCAACCCCGTAACCCCCACCCCACCGATCTCGGCGCGTTGCGTTCCGGTTTTCGGGACTCATGGTGCCGAGATCTCGAGGGCGTCGGCGACAGCCACCGATCTCGGTCCGCATAGTTCCGAAAACCGGAACGATCCGCGCCGAGATCGGTGGGGTGATCGGTGGGGGTTACTGGGGTTCTTTGGGGAGGCCCAGAACGCGCTCACCGACGATGTTGCGCTGGATCTGGCTCGTGCCACCCCAGATCGTCTCGGAGCGGGAGAAGAAGAAGGCGCTCATCATCGCGCTCACCGGATACCCCGGACGGCGCTTCTCACGGGCTGTGCCGGGCCACGAACCCGCCGTCGAGCCGGTGTCAACGAGCATCGACGAGGCCCCGAAGATGTCGAGGGCGAGCTCCATCGCTTCCTTGTGCATCTCGGTCCAGAACATCTTGTTCGTGGCCCCGAGAGCAGCGATGCCGAGGTCCTTCGAGCCGGTCAGGGTCGCCGACAGCGAGCGCAGACCGTTGACCCGCAGGATCTGGATCTTGGTGTAGTACCGCATCAGACCCTGGCGGATGACGGGGTCGTCGATCGCCCCGTTTGCCTCCGCGGCGGCGACCATCTGCTTGTACTCGTCCTCGAAGCGGCGGTACCCGGTGGTGGCGCTCATGCCGCGCTCGAACGCGAGCGTCGAGTTGGCGACCTTCCAGCCGTTGTTGACGCCACCGACCACGTTGTCCTTCGGGCAACGGGCCTCGGTGAAGAAGACCTCGCAGAACTCGGCCGTCCCGTCGGGCTGCACGATGCCGCGCACCTCGACACCCGGCTGCTTCATCGGCACGAGGAGGTACGAGATGCCCTTGTGCTTGGGAGCGTCGGGGTCGGTGCGGGTGAGGAGGAAGCAGTAGTCGGCGTGATGACCCTGCGTCGTCCACACCTTCTGGCCGTTGATGACCCACTCGTCACCGTCGAGGACGGCCGTGGTCTTGAGCGACGCCAGGTCGCTGCCCGAGTTCGGCTCACTGAAGCCCTGGCACCAGCGCATCTGACCGCTCAGGATCTTCGGGAGGAACTCCTTCTTCTGCTCCTCGGTGCCCCACTGGAGGATGGTCGGACCGACCAGCGTGTCACCGAAGAAGTCGGCCCGCATCGGCGCCTTGGCCTTGGCGAACTCCTCGGCGAGGACCACACCCTGCATGGTGGTCAGACCCTTGCCGCCGTACTCCTTGGGCCAGGTGGCGCAGATCCAGCCGCCGCCGTAGAGGCGGGCCGGCCAGCCCTCGTTGAAGGCCTTGCGGTCGTCGGCCGACATCTCGAAACCCTCGTCGAACCAGCCCTGCGGGAGGTTCTCGACCAGCCAGGCCTTGATCTCGGTGCGGAAGGCCTCGTCCTCGGCGGAATAGTTCAGGTGCATGCCCCGAGTATCGCCGCGGTGGGGAGGGTGGCACCAACCGAGCAGCCACGAGATCGGCGGGCGCACACGACGCTCGCGCGGTTGCGTCGCCCGACGACCGGCTTGGCTCCGCACCACGCCCACCTGGCAGAGGGCCAGATCTCTCACGGCTAGGGTCGGCCCGTGAGCTCCGATCCGTCGTTCGACGCCCTCCTTCCTCCGGCGATGGCGGCCAAGGTCGCCGACGTCGGGGTCGCCAAGGCCTCGCTCCCGCTCTCCCGGATGATCCCCCTCGGAGTCCTGGCGGGCGCCTTCATCGGCCTCGGTGCCCACTTCTCGACCGTCATCACGGCCGACACCACCCTGGCTCCCGGGGTCTCGCGGCTCCTCGGCGGGCTGGTGTTCTCGCTCGGCCTCATCCTCGTGGTGGTGTCGGGTGCCGAACTCTTCACCGGCAACACCCTCATCGTCGTGGCGGCCGTGTCGCGCCGCGTCCGACCCTCCTCGCTGCTGCGGAACTGGGGCGTGATCTACGTCTCCAACTTCGCCGGCGCCGCTGCCACGGCCCTCCTCGTCCACGCCTCCGGGCGACTCGACGCCGGTGACGGCAGTGTGGGGCAGCGAGCCGTGGCCATCGCCGAGGCGAAGGCCGGGCTGACGTTCGGGAACGCGCTGGTCAGCGGGATCCTCGCCAATGCGCTCGTGTGCCTCGCCGTCTGGATGACGCTCTCCGCGCGCACACTCGTCGACAAGGTCGTGGCAATCGTCCCTCCCATCACGGCCTTCGTCGCCGCCGGCTTCGAGCACAGCGTGGCGAACATGTACTTCTTCCCGGTCGCCCTCTTCCACGGTGTGGCCGACGGCTCCCCGGCCACGTGGCAGGCGTTCGCCGTCGACAACCTGATCCCGGTCACGCTCGGCAACATCGTCGGGGGCGCCGTTCTCGTCGGGTCGGTCTACTGGTTCGTGTACCTCCGGCCCGCCGGTTCACAGTCCGTTCACACGGGCTGAACCCACCCGACACACACCACTCGTACCGTCACAGGCATGGGCAGCCCAGCTCCTGCGTACCACCGGGATGACACCCCCCTCTTGCGTCCCGGTTGCCAGGAGCGGGCTGTCCTGGAAGCGCTCGTCGCTCACTCGCACCGAGTCGTCGGGCGGCGCGAACTATCGCGACTCGCCGGGCTCGCCGAACTGAACGAGCGTCGCTGCGACAGCGTCCTCGTGGTCCTCCGCCGATTGCTGGGCACCGACTCGATCGTCACGGTGCGCAGCCGCGGCTGGATGCTCGCACCGCACGCCGTCGAACCGGCTCGCCACCTCATCGCCGACGCAGGCTGACGAGCCGACATGCTCGCCTCATCCGGGTCGATCGACCTCGCCCGCCTCCTCCTCGACCTACTGATCGTCGTGGCCGCCGCCCGACTCGCCGCCGAGGTCGCCGAACGTCTCCGCATCCCGGCCGTGCTCGGCGAGATCGCTGCCGGACTCGCGATCGGCCCGTCGGCGCTGGGACTGGTCGACCTGACCGAGGCCCGCGGCGTCTCGCTCGGTGTCCTGGCCGAACTCGGCGTCCTGCTCCTGCTGCTGCAGGTCGGCATGGAGATGGATCTCGGCGAGTTGCGCAAGGTCGGCCGCTCGTCGCTCCTCGTCGCGGTGATCGGTGTCGTCGTCCCGTTCGCAGCGGGTGCCGCTGTCTCGCTCGCCTTCGTCGACTCGACCACCACGGCCGTCTTCCTCGGCGCTGCACTCACCGCCACGAGCGTGGGCATCACGGCGCGCGTGCTCGGCGACCTGCGGGCCCTCGCCACCACCGAGGCCCGGATCGTGCTCGGCGCGGCCGTCGCCGACGACGTCCTGGGGCTCGTCATCCTGACGGTCGTCGTCAAGGTCGTCGGCGGCGGGACGGTCGACGCCACGACGATCGTCTCGACCCTCGGCCTCGCACTCGGATTCCTCGCCGTCACGGGCGCCGTCGGTGTGCTCGGCATCCCCCGCCTCCTCGACGTCGTCCATCGGCGGGCCAGTTCGTCGGCGGCGGTCACCACCACGGCGACGGTGGTCATGCTCGGCTTCGCGATGCTCGCCGACCAGGCCCACCTCGCCTTCATCATCGGCGCCTTCATGGCCGGCCTCGGCATCGGTCGCAGCCGCCACCACGAACGGGTCGCCCGCGACCTCGGCTCGGTCGCCTCGCTCTGCGTCCCGGTCTTCTTCGCCCTCATCGGCGTCAACGCCGATCTCGCAGCCCTCGGCAAGCCGTCGGTCCTCGGATTCGCCGGCGTGCTCACGGTGGTCGCCGTCGTCGGCAAACTCGCGGCTGCCGCAGGAACGGTGGGCACCCGCGTCGACCGACTGCTCGTCGGGTTCGGGATGATGCCGCGCGGTGAGGTCGGCCTGATCTTCGCCTCGATCGGTCTGTCGGCGGGAGTTCTCGGCGGCGACGAGTACGGCGCGCTGGTCATCGTTGTCCTCGCCACGACGATCGTGACCCCATCGCTGCTCCGGTGGCGGCTCGGCAACGGCCCCACTGAGCAGGCGACGCTCACGAACCCCGCTGGCGTCACGACCCCCTCGACCGTTGGCGCTCGGCCCGCCCCCGAGCCCCGCGCCGACGGCGGAACGACCCGCACGCCCTGGGCCACGATCGAACACGGCACCAGCGTCTGGACCCAACCCCCCGACGACGCCCAGACCGTCGCGGCCGCCCTCTCGGTGGCATCGCTCACGCCTCTCGGACGCCCGGGCGACGAGGTCCTCGCGTGGTTCGCCGAACGCCGTGGCGCACCCCTCGCGTGGTCGACCGACGACACCCCGGCACTCGCCCGCCTCCTCCGCTCCGACGAACCGCGGGCCTGGCGATTCCTCGATGCGAGCGGTGTTCTCGAACGGGCCCTTCCCGAGGTCGCTGCCGCGATGATGCGCCGCCGCGCCGACATGAGCGACCTCGACCCGGTCGGCTCGCTCCGCTTCACCGTCGTCGATCGTCTCGACCAGTGGGCCGACCACCACGGCCACCCCTCCGACAACCTCGTCCTCGCTGCGCTCGCGGCCGATGTCGCCGACGACGCCCGCGACGGCGACGACACGGGCCGCTCGCTCCTCGCCCGGCTCGTCGATCCCGACACGGTGGAACGGATCGCCTCGACGGTCACCGATGCGCGGATGCTGCGACACGGTGCCACCCACGTCCACCCGCTCGACGACCGCGACCTCCGCCAGCTCGCCGTCCACCTCGCCACGCCGTCGCACCTGCACGCCGCAGAGCACCTGGCCCTCGCGCTCGGACCCCTCGAACCCTGGCAGCGCGATCTCCTCGACGCCCGCTGTCGGCAGATCGAGGAGCTCCTCGCGCATCCCGACTCGCACGACTCGCGCACCGTCAACCTCGCCGCGACCCGACGGGCCGAGGCGGAGCACCTGCTCGGTCAGTTCGAGCGCGACATGTCGGCGCCGATCGAGCGGCTCCGCTTCGCCACCGACTCGTACCTCCTCGCCCACGATCCCGAGGTGCTCGCCCGGCATGCGCGCCTGATCGAACCGCTCCCACGCCCCGGTCGGGTGAGGGTCGCCGTCACTCCCGACGGGCGGCCCGACCACTGGGTCGTCGACATCGCGTGTCGCGATCGCAAGGCGCTCCTCGCCGTCCTCACCTCGACCCTCACGGCACGGTCTCTCGACATCGTCGGCGCGGCCATCGCCACATGGCCCGACGGAGGCGTGGTCGACTCGTTCGTCGTCCGCCATGCCCACGAACCGGCCGTCCACGATCTCGTCGACGCGTTCGAGGACGCGATCCGGGGCCGTACTCCTCGTCCGTCGAAGGTCGCCGATCTCACGGTCGTGGTCGACAACGGACTCCTGCCGTGGCACACCAGCGTCATCGTGCGCGGCACCGACCGGCCCGGACTCCTCACGGCCGTCACGGCGGCGTTCGCGGCCGTCGGCGTCACGGTCCATGCGGCGCGGGTCGAGACCGTCGACGGCGAGGCGGTCGACCGCTTCGACGTCAGCGACCGACTCGGCCGCAAGCTCGGACCGGTGCTCGAGGCTCGCCTCCGTTCGGCCCTGCGCTGACGTCTGGCGCACGCAACCGTCGACAACCTGAAACATTCGCAAGACCCTCCCGAAACAGGGTCTCCGTATGGTGGACGACGACACGAGCCAGCGCCGTCTCGATCGTCAGCCCCTACTGAGACACGGAGGATTCACGTGCGTCGAGCACTGAAATACATCGGAGGCGGCCTCCTCGGAGCCGGCCTCACCACCCTCGTCATCGGCGGCACTGCGTTCGCCGACGACGTCGATCCCGTCACCTCGCTCTCCCAGGCGACCAACCTGTTGTGGGTGGTCATCGGCGCGATCCTGGTGATCTTCATGCAGGCAGGTTTCGCCCTCGTCGAGACCGGCTTCACCCAGAAGAAGAACGCCGCCCACGTGATGACGTCGAACTTCGCCATCTTCGGACTCGGCTTCGTCGGCTTCTTGTTCATCGGCTTCCCGCTCGCCTTCGGGGCCTTCGACACGTCGGCCTACTTCGGAGCCGGCGGCGCAGCGATGGACACCACGCCATTGATCGGGTCAGGCGACTGGGCCTTCCTGTTCAAGGGTTGGGACCACCTGAGCGGTGCGGCGACCCCGGCCCTGTTGGGCTTCTTCCTCTACATGGTCGCCTTCATGGACACCGTCGCCACGATCCCCACCGGGTCGATGGCCGAGCGGTGGAAGTGGAACAGCTTCGTCATGTGGGGCCTGTTCGCCGGAGCGATCTACTACCCGCTCTTCGCCGCATGGACATGGGGTGGCGGTTGGTTGTCGGCTCTCGGACGCAGCCTCGACCTCGGTAACGGGTACGTCGACTTCGCCGGCTCGGGCGTCGTTCATGCCGTCGGCGGTGTCGCCGCCCTCGCCGGAGCGATCGTCCTCGGACCACGCATCGGCAAGTTCGGCCCCGACGGCAAGCCCCGTGCGATCCCCGGCCACAACCTGCCGATGGCCCTGACCGGCTGCTTCATCCTGCTGTTCGGGTGGTTCGGCTTCAACGCTGCGAGCACCTTCGCCGCCACCGACATCCAGTTCGCCACAGTGGCCACGAACACTGCGATCGCTGGCGCCATCGGTGCCGTGACGGCGATGGTCTACATCACCAGGCGCACCGGCAAGCCCGACCCGTCGATGCAGGTGAACGGCATGCTCGCCGGACTCGTTGCGATCACGGCGCCCTGTGCGTTCGTGTCGCCGTGGGCCGCAGCCCTCATCGGCCTGATCGCCGCCGTCATCGTCATCGAGGCCGTGTTCTTCATCGAGAAGAAGGGCATCGACGACCCGGTCGGAGCGATCGCCGTCCACGGCATCGGCGGCACGTTCGGCGTCCTCGCCCTCGGCATCTTCGCCAACGGCCAGTACGGCGCCGGGTGGAACCTGACGGTCGAGGACGACGGCACGCCGCGTGCGATCAAGGGTCTGCTCTACGGCGAGACCGGGCAGTTCATCGCCCAGCTCATCGGAGCGGTCGTCATCTGGACGGTGATCCTCGGCGTGGCCTTCGCCTTCTTCTACCTCCAGAACAAGTTCACCAAGGGTGGCATCCGTGTCACCGAGCAGATGGAGATCGAGGGCGTCGACGCCCACGAGATGGGCGTCCCCGCCTACCAGGACTGATCTGCCGCCACCGCGGCAACGAGGGCTGCTGACGTCTCCGACGGCACAGCGCACGGGAACCGGCCTCCGCCGGCCCGGTAGGGGCAGCCCCCGGACCACCGCCCGACGGGGGGCGGTCCGGGGCACTACCCGGGCCCTCACGACACACACGAACAGCCAGACGAACAGCCCCGAGGGGCACCTCAGAGGAGAACCATGAAACTCATCACAGCGATCATCAAGCCGTTCAAGGTCGACGACGTCAAGGACGCTCTCAAGGCAGCCGGCGTCGTGGGCCTCACGGTCAGCGAGGTCCGCGGCTTCGGCCGTCAGGGCGGCCACACCGAGACCTACCGCGGCGCCGAGTACACCGTCGACTTCATCCCGAAGGTCAAGCTCGAACTCGTCGTCGACGACGCCGTGGTCGACTCGGTGATCGACACCCTGACCACTGCGGCCGGCACCGGCAAGATCGGCGACGGCAAGGTGTGGGTCACTGCCGTCGACCGCCTGGTCCGCATCCGCACCGGCGAAGAGGGCCCGGCGGCGATCTGACCCGCCGGTCCGCTCAGCCGGCGAGCGCCTCGCGCACCGCCGACCGCACGACGTCGAACTCGCCCGCCGGGACCTGCCCGGCGGGCGAGTCCGCGTCGGAACGCATGGTCACGTAGAAGGCGTCGACGACCTCGTGCCCGAGGGTCGCGACGACGGCCGAGCGGATGTCGAGCCCGAGCGCCGACAGCGCATGGGCAACGCGGTAGAGAACCACAGGGGCGTCAGGAGCGCGCACCTCGACCATCGTCGTCGAGTCGGATTCGTCGTTGCTGACGAGGATCTCGAGACGAGCGGGGACGGCCGACACAGCGCGGCGACGACGGTTCTGCTGCCGCAGCAGTTGCTCGATGGCCGGACCGACCTCGAGCGAGCCTTCGAGCGCCGCACGCAGGTCGGCCTCGACCTTGGCCCAGTCGGTGTCGCGGCCCGGCACCCTCGCGACGCGGAACTCGTCGATGGCCGTCCCGCCCTGGGCCCCGGTGACGGTGAAGGCCGCTGCACCGAGCACGTCGAGCCCGCGCAGCGCGAGCACACCCGTGATGGTCGCGAACAGCCCCGAACGGTCGGCACCGGCGACCCTGACCAGCTCGACGTCGTCACCGGCGACGTGGACGACCTGCACCTCGCCCCGTCCCGCCGCGTCGGCGAGCGCGACCAGATCGGCGGGCACGATCAGTGCCGTCCTCTCGGGCGCTCCGTGACGGATGACGTCGGCCGACCGCTCGACGAGTTCGTCGATGAGACTCGCCTTCCATGCCGACCACGCAGACGGGCCGGTGGCCAGGCTGTCGGCCTCGGTGAGCGCACGGAGCAACTCGAGCGTCACCAGGTCGCCCACGGCCTCGGCCACGTTTGACGCCGTGCGCGGATCGGAGAGGTCGCGACGGGTGGCGGTCTCGGGCAGCAGGAGGTGGTGACGCACCATCTGTTCGATGACGCGAGCGTCATCGGCATCGAAACCCATGCGCGTCAGGACGACCCCACACAACTCGACCCCGACCTCGGTGTGGTCACCGGGTCGACCCTTGCCCAGGTCGTGCATGAGCGCACCCACGAGCAACAGGTCGGGACGATGGACGTCGCGCAGGAAGGCATTGGCGTTGGCGATCGTCTGCAGGAGGTGGTGGTCGACGGTGTAGCGGTGGAAGGCGTTGCGCTGCGGACGGCTGCGGACCACCCGCCACTCGGGCAGATAGCGGCTCAGTAGGGCGTACCGCTCGAGCGCCTCGGCCGTCGGGACGAGCCACTCGCCCGAACCCAAGAGGCTGACGAACGCGCGACGGGTCGCCTCGGTCCAGTCCTCACCCGGCGGGGTGCCGCGACTCGCGAGGAGCCGGAGCGAACGACCCGACATCGGGAGACCGGCGTGGGCCGCGGCCGCCGCGAATCGGAAGACGAACGACTGCTCGTCGACATCGGCGCCCGGCCCGACGTGGGCCTCGCCGTCGATCGCCACGACCCCGGGCGCCACCTCCGTGACACTCGGGCGAGAGGACTTCGCCGACCGGCCACCTGAACGGACGAGCGATGCGACCCGGGCCCAGAAGCGATCGCTCGCCCACTCGATCGCGTGAGCGGCCCCCGCGATGTTGAGCATCAGCGAGTCGGCATCGGCGAAGCCCATCGACTCGGCGACCTTGTCCTGGTCCTGCAACAGCAGCGTGTTCACGGGGCGTCCGGTCACGCGGTGCAGTTCGCACCGCGCGGCCAGCAGCAGTTCGGCCGCGCCGGCGAGATCGTCGTAGGGCTCCTCGAGTGCCGCGGCCACGTCGGAACGGTCGGTGCGCAGCGCCCACCGGATCAGGTCGTGGTCGCGCAGACCGCCGCGGCCGTCCTTCAGATCGGGTTCGAGGAGCGATGCCACGGCTCCGGTGCGCGCCCAGCGCTGCTCGGACGTGTCGAGGAGTCGTTCGAGCCAGGCGAAGGGTTTGCGACGCCACTGGTCGAGCGCTCCGGCGTGCACCTCGGCCACCACCGTCGGATCGCCGGCGAGGCACCGCACCGAGAGCAGCGACGTCGCGGAGTCGAGTTCGTCGGCAGCGAGACGCAACAACGACTTCGTGGAATGAGCGGCCGGACTCAGCTTCAGGCCGGCGTCCCAGAACGGGTACCAGAGTCCCTCGGCGACCTCGCGCACGACCGGTTCGGCCACCTTGGGCCCGTGCAGCAGCACGACGTCGATGTCGCTCCCGGGTGCGAGCACACCGCGGGCGTACCCTCCGGTGGCCATCACGGCCCACCCCTCGGGAAGGTCGGCGGCGAGGCTTTCGAACCACGAGTCGGCCTGTTGCGAGAGCCGACGGGCCAACGACCGCCCGGCCAGGTCGGGGTCGCCCACGAGTTGGGCGCGCACCCGCTTGATCGTGGCGGCGTCGACAGGCTTCACGGGTCAGACGGCGTCCGGGCCGGACTCACCGGTGCGGATGCGGATCAACGACTCGACAGCGGTGACCCAGACCTTGCCGTCGCCGATCTTGCCGCTCCGAGCCGCATCGGTGAGCAGGTCGACGAGTGCCTCGACCCGATCGTCGTCGGTGACGATCTCGAGCTTCACCTTCGGGACGAAGTCGATCTGGTACTCCGCACCGCGGTAGGTCTCGGTGTGCCCGCCCTGGCGGCCGAATCCCCGCACCTCCGAGACGGTCATCCCCTCGACGCCGGCGGCCCGCAGGGCGGACTTCACCTCGTCGAGCTTGAAGGGCTTGATGATGGCGGTGATCAACTTCATGGCTGGTCTCGTTCCTCGTGCGTTCGATGTCGTGGGTGGGGGAAGGTCGGGTACCGCCCGGCGGTCAGTGCAGTCCGCCGGAGTGGTAGGCGGTCTCTCCATGCAGCGCGAGATCGAGTCCGGTTGCTTCGGCCTCGGCATCGACCCGCACGCCGATGGTCGCCTTCAGCACCCTCATGATCGCGTAGGTGAGAGCGAACGACCAGATGATGGCGACACCGTTGGCCAGAGCCTGCTCGAGCAACAGGCCGAGCCCGCCGCCGAGGAGAAGGCCCTCACGGAAGGTGCTGCCGAAGAAGCCGGGGTCGGCGAAGAAGCCGACCAGCAGCGACCCGACGAGACCGCCGACGAAGTGCACGCCAACCACATCGAGCGCGTCGTCGAAACCGAACCGGGTCTTGAGACGCACGGTGTAGCAACACACGACGCCGGCGATGAGGCCGATGTAGATCGGGCTCGCACCGGCCACGTACCCGGCCGCCGGAGTGATCGCGACGAGGCCGGCGACGATGCCCGACGCCGCGCCGAGGTTCGTCGGGTGACCATCACGCTGCCACTCGACGACCACCCATGCCAGACCACCGGCTGCGGCCGCGAGGAAGGTGTTCATGAACGCCTGTGCGGCGAGGCCGTTGGCGGCGAGTGCCGAACCGGCGTTGAACCCGAACCAGCCGAACCAGAGGATGCCGGTGCCGATCATGACGAGGGGCATGCTGTGCGGCGGATGGCCCTCCTGCGGCCAGCCCTTCCGCTTACCGAGCACGAGGACGGCGGCGAGAGCCGCGATGCCCGCGTTGACGTGGATGGCCGTACCACCGGCGAAGTCGAGCGACCCGCGCTGGCCGAGCCAGCCACCGAAGACCCACTTGAAGACAGGGACGTAGACGAGCAGCGACCACACCGGGACGAAGATGGCCCAGGCCGAGAACTTCATCCGGTCGGCGACCGCACCGCTGATCAGCGCGGGCGTGATCGCGGCGAACATCCCGAGGTAGGCGATGGTCGCAAGCGAGATCCCGCCATCGTCGATGCCGACGCCACGGAGCATCCACGCGTCGAGGTTCCCGAGGAGGTCGTTGTCGAACGGGACCTGCGAGAGCGAGTACCCGACGACGACCCACAGCACCGGGATCACCAGCACGCAGTAGAAGTTCATCATCAGCATGTTCAGCACGTTGCGCGTGCGGTCCATACCGCCGTAGAAGAAGGCGAGTCCGGGCGTCATGAACAGCACGAGGGCTGCCGACACCAGGACCCACGCGACGTTGCCGCTCAGGGCATGGTCCATGGGAATCCTCGGGAGACACGGGTTGTAGGGGCGTCCGTACCCTGTCGCCCTTCTGTTTCGGGAGTGTTTCCGGAGGCGTTCACGCCTGTGAACAATCACCGCCCGGCCGAGCGTCGGGGGATGCGTCGGCCCCGCACTGCGGCCTAGGGTGCCCCCATGACCGACACTCTCGTCACCCCCGCCCAGGCCGGACGCTGGACCGCCCAGTGGAAGGAGTTGTACGCCGAGGTCATCACGACCGGCCTGTGCACGGGCTGCGCAGGGTGCGTGGTCACCTGCCCGCACGACGTCATCGGCTACGAGCACGAGGAGGGCAAGTACAAGCCCTTCCACCTCGAGACCGAACTCGGCCTCGACAACTGCGTCCACGGCGAGAAGGGCTGCACCACCTGTACCCGCGCCTGCCCGCGCTTTCGCGCCTGGGAACCCAACGCCGACATGCACCTGTTCGGGCGGGTCCGGCAGCCCGACGAGATGGCCGGGATCTGGCGGCGGCTCCTGCTCACCCGCGCCGCCGACGACACCCAGCACGAGAAGGGCCAGGACGGCGGCTTCGTCACGGCGATGCTCACGTGGCTGATGGACAACGACTACATCGAGGCGGCCATGGTGAGCGGTGTCGAGGACGACGATGCGTGGAAGGCCAAGCCCGTGCTCGCCCGCAACAAGGACGAAGTGCTCGCCACCGCAGGCAGCCGCTACACCTACTGCGCGAACCCGCTCGCGCTGCGCGACGCGAAGGAACAGGGGTTCAACCGACTCGCCCTCGTCGGCATGGGCTGCCAGACCTCGTCGCCGCCCACGATGTGGGACCGCAAGGCCGGCAAGGTCAGCAAGCCGTTCCTCTTCAACATCGGCCTGCTGTGCAGCAAGACCTTCGACGACGCCATCTTCCCCGAGCTCTTCGAGGCCAAGTACGGCCTGAAGAAGCAGGACATGGTGAAGATGAACATCAAGGGCGTCTTCCAGATCTGGATGAAGGACGGCTCGTACCACGAGATCGACCTCAAGGAATGCCACAAGTGGACCCGCGAGGGGTGCAAGAGCTGCCCCGACTTCGCCGCCGAGCACGCCGACATCAGCACCGGTGGCATCGGCAAGGACAACGACTGGACGCTGACCATCGTGCGCACCGAACTCGGTGAGGAGGTCATCGACCGGATGATCGCCGACGGCACGATCGTCGCCCGGCCGGCCCAGGAAGACGAAGTGGCGATGAAGCTGCTCCGCCAGCTGAGCATCGTCAGCCGCCGCCGGTGGCCCGAGTGGGCCGACTCTGCGCCGAGCGTCGGCGTTCCCCCGCCCAAGAAGAAGGACCCAGCGCCGGCGCCTGTCGCCGAGTCGGCGGAGGCGGCGGTGGCTCCGGCTGCGACCGACGCTCCGGCTGCGGACGCAGCATCTCCGGCGGCTCCGACCGAACCGACCGCCTAGGGCTGGGCCACCACGCCGCAGTCCTCGGCGAGACGGGCGAACTCGTCGGCTTCGGCCGAGGTGAGCTCGGGACGCTCGAAGAATGCCTTCATCTCCTCGGTCGTGCGTGTGTCGAGGAACCCGTCGGCCACGCACTCGGCGAGTTCGGCCGGGACGCCGCCCTCGGTGGTGAGCTGTTCGATGAACTCGGCGCGTGCCGTCTCGCGGGCCGAGGGTCGACAGCCCGTCAGAGACGACATCGTCGTGAGGGCCACCACGGCGATCAGGACGGTCGACGGTCGGCGTGAGCGCACGCGGGCACGTTACCCCTGAGGTGGAAGACTGTCGGCGTGAACTCCCACGAACCCGAGACCGGGCGCGTCGCCGACGGCGCCCAGTACGACTTCTCCGGCGACATGTCGTACGGCGACTACCTCCGGCTCGACGACGTGCTCGGCGCACAGCACCCGCTCTCCCCCGGTCACGACGAGATGTTGTTCATCGTCCAGCACCAGACGAGCGAACTCTGGATGAAGCTGATGCTCCACGAACTACGTGGCGCGATCACGGCCATCGCCAGCGACGAACTCGCGCCCGCCTTCAAGATGCTCAGCAGGGTCAGCCGGATCATGGAGCAACTCGTGCACGCATGGGACGTGCTGGCGACGATGACGCCGCCCGAGTACAGCGCCATCCGTCCGTACCTCGGCCGCAGCAGCGGCTTCCAGAGTTGGCAGTACCGCTGCATCGAGTTCGCGTGCGGGAACAAGACCGCAGCCCAACTCCGGCCCCACCAGCACAGCCCCGAACGTCTCGCCGACGTCGAACTCGCGTATCGCTCGCCCTCGCTGTACGACGAGTCGCTCCGTCTGCTGCACCGCCGTGGCCTCACGCTCCCCGACGAGATCGTGCATCGCGACGTCACGCTCCCCTGGACGCCGCACGCCGCGGTCGAGGCGGCCTGGACGACCGTCTACCGCGACGTCGATGCTCACTGGGAGCTGTACCAACTCGCCGAGGAACTCGTCGACCTCGAAGACGCCTTCCGCCTGTGGCGCTTCCGGCACCTGACGACGGTCCAGCGCGTCATCGGTTTCAAGCGCGGGACGGGTGGCACCTCCGGCGTCGACTACCTCCGGTCGATGCTCGACGTGGTGCTGTTCCCCGAACTCTGGTCGCTCCGCACGAGCCTGTGACCCCCACGGGCCGCCGCTACCCTCTGGCCGCATGAGCGAGGCTGCAGCGTCCTTCCCCTCGACCGAACGGGTCCGCATCCCGGTGGGCGACTCGCTGTTGGCCGCCACCGTCCTCCTGCCCGAGTGCGACGGCCCGTACGCCACCATCGTCGAACCCGTCCGGCTGCACCTCGCGTCGGAGCGCACCCGGCGCGCCGCGAGCCACCGCCGCTGGCTGGTCGACCGCTTCGCTGTGGTCGTCGTCGATCTCCGCGGCACCGGCGATTCCACTGGCTCTGCCGCACGCGACACCGACTCGCACGACGACGACCTCCGGGCCGTGTGCCAGTGGGTCGCGGCACAGTCGTGGAGCACCGGCAAGGTCGGGATCTACGGCGAACGCGACATGGGTGCTGCCGCTCTGCACGCGACCACCGACACCGAGTCGCCCGTCGCCGCTGTCGCGGCCGTGTACGCCGGCGATCACGCCTACGCCGACGGCCGGCGCTTCACAGGTGGTGTCCTCCGCGCCTCGGCCATGCTCGACGAGCCACTGACCGCGCTGGCCAGCGATGCCCTCCCGCCGTCGGACGACTCGCCCGACTGGCACGCCGAGTGGACCCGCCGGATCCTCGAGCACGAGCCGATCGTGCTCGACCGCTTCCGCCACCTCCTCCCCGACGAGGCGTGGGATGCGTCGTCGGTCGCTCTCGGGCCCAAGGGCGAGGGCATGCGCCGGATGAAGAAGCCGGTGCTGATGGTCAGCGGCTGGAACGCCCCCGGCCACGACTCGGCCGAGCGCACGCTGTGGTACATGCCCGGGTACCGACTGATCGTCGGACCGTGGGGTGGCCCCGACCCGGCGAGCGGGCGCCCGGGCCCGCGGATCGACATCGACCGCGAGGTCATCCTCCACTTCCACCACCACCTCCGCGGCGGTCCGCGTCCGTTCCAGCGACGCGCCCAGATCTTCATGCGCGAGCCGTGGACACCGTCACCCGTCACGCCGGTGGTCTCGGGGCGTTGGGTCGAGGCCGACACGTGGCCGCCCCACGACCGTCGCGAGAACCCGCGTCGCCCCAAGGCCGAGCAGGACGAGATCGACGACACCGACGTCGGAGGCGATGTCGGCATGACGGCGATCGACTCGACCTCGGGGCTGCTCCCGTGGGCGCAACCCATCGACCAGCGGCCCGACAACGCGCGCAGCATCACCTACGACTGGCTCCACGTCGACGACTTCCACGTCGTGGGCAGTCTCGACCTGACGATGGAACTCCAGTCGTCGACCTCGAACGGCCAGTTGTCGCTGAAGATCTGCGACGTGGCCCCCGACGGGTCGAGCACGCTGGTAACGCGCAGCACCATCGATCTCACCCACTTCGGCATGTGGCCGAGCGACCCCTTCGGCGAGCGCGGTGCCGCGCCGACGCCGTTGCCCGCCGACGAGTGGCGCACGGTGAAGGTGCAGTTCGAGGCGACCTCGTGGATGCTGCGCAAGGGACATCGACTCCGCCTCGCGATCGCCGGGAGCGACTGGCCCACGTGCTGGCCGCCGCGCGAACGGTTCAACCTCCGCGTGCGTCGCGGCAGCGTGCGACTCGTCCTCTGGACCTTCGACGACCTCCCGGCCGCGCGCGATGAATTCGTTCCCTCGCCCGTGGCGCTCGACTCGTCGACGATGAGCCTCGACGGGGTCGAATGGACCCACGAACACGACGTCCTCCAGCGCCAGACCCGTGTCTTCCTGCGTCGCCTCGACGACATCGACGACCAGTTCGAGGGAGCCCTCGGTGCGGGCGTCGACGATCCTGCCCAGGCCTGGCTCCACGGTCGCCGGGTGCTCGCCGTCGAGCGCAACGGTCAGCGGTGCGAGGTCGAGGGCGTGCTGATGGTGCGCAGTGACAGCGAGCACTTCTTCGTCGAGACCACCGTGACCGGGCGGCTCGAGGGCACCGACATCGCCTCCCGCACCTGGACGCTCCAGGTGCCGCGGTCAGGCGCCTGACAACTCGACGGCCAGGGCCATCACGTCGTCGAGCATCGCCTCGGTCAACCGGCCGGTGAAGGTGTTCTGCTGGCTCGGGTGGTACGAGCAGACGAGCGAGACGGCGCCAGCATCGACCACGACGCCGTGACCGAACCGCGGTCGGGGCCGAACTCCGAACTCGGCGCACGCGGCCTCGTAGGCGAACCCGCCGAGGCAGACCACGACGCGGAGATCGGCCAGCAGGGCCATCTCGCGCTGGAGGAACGGCCGGCAGGCGGCACGTTCGTCGGGCAGCGGCTTGTTGTCGGGAGGGGCGCAACGCACGGCCGAGGCGACCCACGCGCCGCGCAGGGTGAGACCGTCGCCGCGTGCCACCGACGTGGGCTGGTTGGCCAGGCCGGCCCGGTGCATCGCACGGAACAGCCAGTCGGCCGAGCGGTCGCCGGTGAACATCCGGCCCGTCCGGTTGGCGCCGTGGGCGGCCGGTGCGAGACCGAGCACGAGCAGTCGGGCAGCGGGGTCGCCGAACCCGGGCACACCACGGCCCCAGTAGGTCTCGTCGCGATAGGCGGCCCGCTTCTCGACCGCCACCTGCTCACGCCACTCGACGAGGCGTGGGCACTCACGGCAGCGAGAGATGTCACGTTCGAGCCGGACGAGCGAATCCATGTCGGGCACAGTAGGTTCGGGAAGCGAGATGGCACGAACGAATCAGGCCCCCCCGGCGCCCACCACGGTGCTCCTCGTCCGCCACGGGCAGACCCCCACGACGGGCAAGGTCCTCCCCGGACGCGCACCCGGCCTGCATCTCGCCGAGACCGGGCACGCGCAGGCCTCTGCCGTCGCCGAGCGCATCGCCGCACTCCCCCGTGTCGACGCCATCTATGCCTCACCGCTCGAGCGGGCACGTGAGACCGCCGCACCGATCGGCAAGGCCCGGGGTCTGCGCATCCAGATCGCCCGTGGGCTGCTCGAGGCCGACTTCGGCGAGTGGACCGGCGCCGAGTTGAAGACGCTGATGAAGAAGCCCGAGTGGACCACGGTGCAGCGTGCGCCGAGCACATTCACGTTCCCGGGTGGCGAGAGCTTCAGCGCGATGCAGGCACGCATCGTGGCCGCCCTCGACGAACTCCGTGCGCGGCACCCCGGCGGGACCATCGTCTGCGTCAGTCACGCCGACCCGATCAAGGCCGCCGTCGCCCACGCGATGGGCACCCACCTCGACCTGTTCCAGCGCATCGTCATCAGCACCTGCTCGGTGAGCGCCATCGCCTACACGGCTGGTGGACCGGTGGTGCTCACGGTCAACTCCACCGGTGGCGCTCTCTCCGGGCTGGTGATGTCGTGACCGTCTACTACGACTTCGACGAGGTCGATGCGTTCACCGTCACGGCGGTCGGCGCTCCGGGGTCGCGCACCTTCTTCCTGCAAGTGCGGCGCGGCGACACGTGGGTGACTGTCAAGTGCGAGAAGATGCAGACCGCCGCGATGGCGAGCCACATCCGCAAGGTGCTCGACGACCTGCCCGACAGCCTGCCGCGTGAGGTGCTGCCGCTGGCCTCCGAGATGGAGCCGCTCGGCCCGCTCGAGGCTGCGTTCGTCCTCGGCCCGATCGGCCTCGGTTACGACCGCGAGCACGACCGGGTGATGGTGCAGCTCGAGGAGTTCAGCATCATCGACGACGACGAACTCGACCTCCCCGACGACGTCGAGGCCGAGGCGAGCACCGTTCGGGCGTTCCTCACCAGGGCTCAGGCCACGGCGTTCTGCGCGCGGACCGAGCAGATCGTCGCTGCCGGCCGACCCCCGTGCCGGTGGTGCGGTGGTCCTGTCGACCCCGATGGCCATCCATGCCCACGGATGAACTGACCCGGCTCTCGATCCTGCAGACGGCGACCGTCGAGATCGAGGGGCGCATGCCCTGGAGCAGCAACGCGACCTTCCGCTGCTTCCTCCTCGACCACGAGGCGCAGCAGCTCGGTCAGGCCATCTACAAGCCGTTGCAGGGCGAGCGGCCGCTCTGGGATTTCGAGCCCGGACTCCACCGGCGCGAGGTGGCGGCCTACCGGCTGAGCGCTGCGACGGGGCTGGGGCTGGTGCCTCCCACCGTCCTGCGCGACGGCCCCGTCGGCGAGGGCAGCCTGCAGTGGTACGTCGATGCCGACCACCAGCAGCACTACTTCACGCTCTACGAGAACCGGACCGACCTGCACGGCCGGCTCGTCGAGTTCGCCTTCTTCGATCTGCTGGCCAACAACACCGACCGCAAGAGCGGCCACGTGCTGATCGACGCCGACGACGGGCTCTGGGGCATCGACCACGGCCTGTGCTTCAGCGCCGACACCAAGATCCGTACGGTCATCTGGGAGTTCGGCGGCGACGACATCCCTGCGCACCTGCTCGAGATCGCCCGACGGATCAGCGAGCAAGTTCCCGACGAGGTCGCCGAACTGCTCGCCGACGACGAGGTCGAGGCACTGCGGGAGCGCGCCGCCTGGCTGCTCGACCGTGGCACCTTCCCGGTCGACCGCACCGGCCGCGCCTACCCCTGGCCCCTCGTCTGACCCGAAAAACCCACCGATCTCGGTACGTATCGTCCCGGAAACCGGGACGCTACGCGCCGAGATCGGAGGGGTTGCGGGGTTGGGGTGGGGTTCGGACGGTCAGCCGCGGGCCTGGAGCGCGGCGAGGAGCGCCGGCAGGACCTTGGTGACGTCGCCCACGATGCCGAGATCGGCGATGCCGAAGATCGGGGCTTCCTTGTCCTTGTTGATCGCGATGATGTTCTTCGCGCCCTTCATGCCGACCATGTGCTGAGTGGCACCCGAGATACCGGCGGCGATGTAGACCGTCGGCTTCACGACCTTGCCGGTCTGGCCGACCTGGTAGCTGTAGGGCACCCAGCCGGCGTCGACGATGGCGCGCGAGGCGCCCGGAGCACCCTTGAGCTGCTTGGCGAGGGCCTCGATCATCTCGTACTTGCCAGCCTCACCGAGGCCACGGCCACCCGACACCACGATCGCGGCCTCGTCGAGCTTGGGACCGCTGGTCTCCTCGACGTGGACGGCCACGACGCGGGCCGTGCCGGTGGCACCCGTCTCGGGCACCGGAGCAGCGACGACCTCGGCCGCGCCGCCACCGTTGGGCTCGGCGGCGAAGCTCTTCGGGCGGAACGCCGCGAGGAACGGGCCCTGGCCCGAGAAGGTGGTGGTGACGAGCGTGTTGCCGCCGAAGATCGGGGTGGTCACGCTCACCGACGAACCGCTGGCCGCGACGTCGACGTTGTTCGTCAGGACGGTGCGGTCGAGCTTCACCGACAGGCGCGACATCACGTCGCGGCCCTCGTAGTTCTGCGGGAACATGATCAGCGCAGGGGCGTCGCCCCCGTCGATCACGGCCTTCATCGCCGCCGACACGGCGACACCGGGCAGCGCGCCGGCGAGATCGCCCGTCGCATACACCTTGCTCGCGCCGTGCTCGCCGAGCGAACCGGCCACCGCAGCACCGTCGCCACCGATGAAGGCGGTGACGGTGCCCAGGGTGCGGGCCTTGGAGATGAGTTCGAGCGTGCCCGTGGTCGGGGCGCCGTTGGCAGTCTGTGCGAAAACCCAGATGTTCATGTCGTTGCTCCTCAGATGACCTTCAGGTTCTCGAGGTACGCCACGATCTTGGCGAAGCCCTCTCCGTCGTCTTCGATGATGGTGCCGGCCGCACGGGCCTCGGCCTGCTCGATGCTGGTGATGTCCTGGCCCGAACCGGCCCAGCCCACGGGGCTGACACCGAGGTCGGACGCCGAGACCACGTCGATCGGCTTCGACTTGGCGGCCATGATGCCCTTGAAGCTCGGGTAGCGGGGCTCGACCACACCGGCCGTCACGCTCACCACGGCGGGCAGCGGACAGGTGACCTCGTCGTAACCCGACTCGGTCTGGCGGTCGACCTTCAGCGAGCCACCGTCGACGACGACCTTCTTGGCGAAGGTCACCGACGGAAGACCGAGGACCTCGGCCATCTGCTCGGGCACGGTGCCGGTGTAGCCGTCGCTCGACTCGGTCGCCGCGAGGATCAGGTCGGCGCCACCCATCCGCTGGATGGCGGCGGCGAGGACCTTGGCGGTGGTGAGGGCGTCGCTGCCCTTGAGTGCCGGGTCGCTGACGATGGTGCCCTTGGCGGCACCCATCGCGAGAGCGGTGCGGAGCCCGGTGACCTCGTCGGCCGAGCTCATCGAGACGATGCTGACCTCGCCGCCACCCGCTGCGTCGACGAGCTGGAGGGCCATCTCGACCCCGTAGCTGTCGGACTCGTCGAGGATGGGCTTGCCATCGCGCTTGAGGGTCTTGGTCGCCGGATCGAGCGCGCCGGGCGCCGCCGGGTCGGGGATCTGCTTCACACAGACGATCACGTTCATGGTCCCATTGTTATCGACCGGTACGGCCCTCACCCAACCGACCGCGCCGATCCTGAACGTCCGGCCAGTGTTCGAGCAGGATCGCTGCAGGGGCTGAGCCGCGACGGGGCCGACCCGAGGGCGCCGTCGGCCAGTACCGTGTGCCCGTGCGCATCCTCCTGGTGGTCAACGCGTTCGCCTCGTCGGTGACCGCGCGCAACACCGTCGTCGTGCATCGGGCCCTGTCGCAGGGCAACGAGGTCGAGGTCGTCGAGACCAACCGCCGGGGGCACGCCACCCGCTTCGCCCAGGATGCCGCCCGCCGCGGTGTCGACGTCGTGATCGGCTACGGCGGCGACGGCACCCTCAACGAGGTCGCCACGGGAGTCGCTGGCACCGACACCGCCCTCGGGGTCCTCCCCGGCGGCAGCACGAACGTCTTCGCCCGCACCCTCGGGATGCCGAACGATCCGGTGACCGCCGTCCACCAACTCGCCGAGGGCATCGCTGCCCGCACCATCGAGCCGATCGGACTCGGCAGGGTGAACGGTCGGTACTTCTGCTTCCACACGGGGGTCGGCTACGACGCCGCCGTCGTCAAGGAGGTCGAGCGCCGCGCCTCCTGGAAGCGCTGGCTCGGACACCCGTTGTTCATCTATGCCGCGATGCGGACGTGGCTGGTCGACTACGACCGCGAGACGCCGCACTTCCGGGTCGAGTCCGACCTCGACGAACCGGTCGACGGCTACTTCACCGTGGTGCTGAACACGAACCCGTACACCTATCTCGGCAACCGCCCCCTCGACCTCAGCCCGGCGGCCACCCTCGACCGCGGCCTCGTGGCGATCACGTTCCGCAGCATGTCGCTCGGGGCGATCCTCGGTGGTCTCGGCGGTGCGCTGAAGGGTGGCGGCGTGCAGGCCAGCCCGACGCTCGACGTGCGGACCGACGTGCGCTCGCTGCGGATCGCGGCCGCACACGACCACGGCATGCCGTACCAGCTCGACGGCGACTACCTCGGCGAGACCCGTGCGCTCGAGTTCGTGCACGTGCCCGAGGCGGTCAGGCTGGTGCGCCCCCAGCCGAGCGCACGCTGAGCGCCACGTCGGGCACGTTGGTGCAGATCCCGTCGATCCCCCAGCCGATCAGCTCGGCCATCCGCGCAGGGTCGTCGCAGGTCCAGGTGTTGACCTGCAGCCCGGCGGTGTGACAGGCCTCGATCCGCTCTGCCGTCAGTGCACCGACCCACGGGTGCACCGCTGCGTGGCCCTTGGCCGCCAGACGGGCGGGCGTGTCGTCGGAGATCTCGACGCACAGCCACGCCGTGGCGATCGAGGGGGCGAGCGCACGGCAACGGTCGATGGTCTCCTCCCGGAAGCTGGAGATCAACCACTGCCCGTCGGACCCACGGGCCACGAGGTGGGCGATGGTGTCGTCGGCGATGGTCTCGGTGGGGTCGAAGTCGGGCTCCGACGGATCGTTCTTGATCTCCACGTTGACCCACATTCCGGCACACGCATCGAGGGCCTCCGCCAGCGTGGGCACCGCCCCACCCTCGCCCGCCGGGTCGCGGAGCTCGGCGAAGGTCAGCGCCGACACCTGCCGTCCGTCGTGGAGATGCGGGTTGTGATGGACCACGAGGGCCCCGTCGGATGTCCGCCGGACGTCGAGTTCGACCGCCTCGGCGCCCATCTCGGCGGCCCGCCGGAAGGCGGCCACGGTGTTCTCCGGCTCGGCCCGGGAGGCGCCGCGGTGGGCCATCACCTGGGGCCGCTGACGGGCGGCGAAGGGGCTGGGGAGGTCGCTCTGTGACGATGTCATGACAGATGACATCTTCCTAGATACCCCCCATCACGAACAACTATTGCCGCAGCCAGAACGGCCCTTGCAGGTGAACGGAAGGTTTCCTACGGTGAGACCGCACGCCGCTGCGTGCCCGTGACCACGGCTCGAAAGGGTTGCTCAGGTGTCGATCCCGACCTCCAGTCTCGTCCTCGCGAACGCCGACTACTCGTGGCGTCGCAACGCGATCTGCCGCGACACCGATCCCGACCTGTTCTTCCCGGTCGGCACCACGGGCCAGGCGCTCCACCAGATCGACCGGGCGAAGCAGGTCTGCGGCGAGTGTCCGGTGTCGGTCGCCTGTCTCGACTACGCCATCGAGACCAACCAGGACTCGGGCATCTGGGGCGGGACGAGCGAGGAGGAGCGGCGGATGATGCGTCGTGCCGCCGCCGCTGCCGCCCGTTCTGCTGCCGCCAGCTGAGCTGACGGCCTGCCACCGCTGGCCGACCTGACTGCCGGTCAGCGATCGGCGACGGGAACCGTGAGGTCGACCACCGTGCCCGTGGCGCGGTGCACCTCGCTGAGTCCGACGGCGGCGAAGTCGTCGGGCTGACCCGACCGCATCGCGATGGTGCCGTCGAGCTCGGTCGTCACGAGCGTGCGCACGATCGAGAGTCCGAGGCCGGTCGCCGACTGCAACTCGAACCCCGGCTCGAGGCTGCGGCCGTCGTTGATCACGCGGATCGTGAGGTCGCCCTCCTCATCGTGACCGAGCACCACCACGACGTCGCCACCGCTGCTGTCCTCGGGGAAGCCGTGGTCGACCGCGTTCTGGAGCAGCTCGGTGAGCACCACCGACAGCGGCGTGGCGATCGTGCTCGGGAGGCGGCCGCCATCGCCCTGCACCGTGAAGCGCACAGGACGGTCGGGCGACTGCAGACCCTCTTCGGCGAGGCGGAGGAGCGGCCGCACGATGTCGAGGAAGGCGACGTCGTCGCCGGGCTCGCGCGACAGGGTCTCGTGCACGAGGGCGATCGTCCGGATCCGGCGGACGCTCTCGGCCACTGCCGCCTTGGCCTCGTCGGAGGTCAGGCGTCGGCCCTGGAGGCGCAGGAGCGACGAGATCGTCTGGAGGTTGTTCTTGACCCGATGATGGATCTCGCGGATCGTCGCGTCCTTCGAGAGGAGGAGGCGGTCGCGCTTGCGGACCTCGGTGACGTCGCGGAGCAGGAGGATCCCGCCGGTCACCTCGCCGGCGGCCATCACGGGCATGCAGCGCGCCAGGAGGGTGACGTCGGCGGTCTGGTCGAACTCCTCGATCACCGGGAGATGGGTCTCGAACGCACGCCGCACGGGACTGTCGTTGAAGCCGAGTTCGGCGAGACGCATCCCGACCGCGTTGGCCCCGATGCCGACGCGGTGGAGTGCCGACACGGCGTTCGGCGACGCATACCGGACGCGGGCCTCCTCGTCGAGCACGAGCACGCCGTCACCCACGCGCGGCGCGGCGCTCGAGTCGGCGACCGGACCGCTGTAGGGGAACGAGCCGTCGGCGATCATCGACGCGAACCGCTGGAACAGGCTGATGTAGGTGCGCTCGAGTTCGCCCGGCTGGCGACTGCTGCGGCTCGCCCATTCGCGGGTGAGCACGGCGATCACCTGGCCGTCGCACCGCACCGGGATGGCCATCATCCTCACGGGTTCGGCGCTGGCCTCCTCCTCGTCGATCTCGCCCTCGACGATCTCGCCGCTGGAGAAGGCCTGCTGCAAGAGCGGCTTCTCGATGTCGGCGGCGGTTCCGACGTAGTCGTGCTGATAGATCGTCTGGCCCGTCGCCGGACGGACATGTGCGAGCACGATCCAGCGCCCATCGTCGCCGGGCACGTAGAGCAAGAGGTCGGCGAACGAGAGGTCGGCGAGCAGACCCCACTCCCCCAGCAGTCGCTGCAGGTGATCGACCTGCTCGCGCTCGAGGGTCGTGAACTGACGGGAGAGCTCGCCGAGAGTCGCCATGCCCCGAGTGTGCCACGCGAGCACTCCCCACCCCCGTAACCCCACCGATCTCGGCGCGTATCGTCCCGGTTTCCGGGACGATATGCGCCGAGATCGGTGGGGTTCAGCGGAGTTGGAGGGCGAGGGTCACGAGCGCGGCAACTCCGGAGACGTCGCCTCGCACGGCGGGCAACGGCACGACGACCGGAGCGACCTCGTCGAGCGAACGGCGGCAGTCGGACTCACGGGTCGCCGCCGTCTGCAGCTCGGACACTCGCTCACCCGTCTCGGCCAGCACATGGGCGAGCGACGCCTCGAGGGTCGCGCGATCGACGCCGGGGAGGCCGAGCATCGGGGCGAGTTCGTGCGCCACACGGGTCACGCGATCGCTGTCGCGTAACTCGGCCGCGGCGGAGCTGACCGCACGGCCACGCAGACCGGCGGGGAGCGTCCGGTTGAGGACCACGGCATCGAGGCCCATCGAGCGCCGACCGAGTTCGGACACGAGATGCCGCGCTTCACGCACCGGTGCGGGCTCGGGCGTCGACACCACGACGAACCCGGTGCGCTCGTCCGACAGCAGCGCCTCGACCTCGATCGCGCGCTCGACGAACCCGGCCTCCATCGTCCCGAACAAGGTGAAGAACTCGGCGATGTCGGCGAGGAACCTCGAGCCGAGTACCCGATCGGCGACGGCGGTGAACGGCCGCGAGGCCGCTGCGGCGAGGCGCGACCGAGCCGGGATGGTGAGCCACGAGATCAACCGACCGCCGAAGAACTCGCGCATCCGCCCGGGAGCGTCGAGCAGGTCGAGCGCCCTCCGCGACGGAGGTGTGTCGATGACGACCAGGTCGTACTCCCCCGATGCGTGAAGGGCGTGCAGTTGCTCCATCGCGATGTAGTCGTGGCTGTTGACGAACCGGCCGGTGATGTTCGAGTAGAGCGGGTTGGCCAGGAGTCGCCGCGCCACCTCAGGGTCGGGTGCGTGCCGGCCGACCAACTCGTCCCACCCTGCCTTGGTGTCGAGCATCGCCACCCAGAGTTCGCCCTGACACTCGTGACCGAGTTCGCGGAAGACCTCGGGCGCGACCCTCACCGGCGCGTTTCCCGGCACTCCGTGACCAAGACCGAGGGCGGTCGCCAGACGACGTGCCGGGTCGACGGTGAGCACGAGTACCCGGGCCGACGAGGTGAGGACGGCGGCCACACCCAGCGCCGCGCTGACCGTGGTCTTGCCCGTCCCGCCACTCCCGCAGACGACGAACATCTCGCGCGTCCGCAGCGCGTCGCGCACTCCACCGCGGCCTCTGATTCCACCCCGCGTGCGCGACTGCGTCGGGCTCACGGGGCCACACCCCACTCGTCGGCGAGGTGCTCGGCGACCAGCGCAACCACTCGTCGACCGCCGGCCCGCGTGAAAGCCTCGGGCACCACGGTCACGTCGACATCGGCGAGTTCGGCGGCGAGCACTCCCAACTGTTCGACCCCCGCGGACCGACGCGCCTCGATGGCCGCCGCAGCGTCGATCACGGTCGCCAGACCGACCCGACCACTCTCGGCGATCGGGGCCGCGGCGAGCTCCTCGAACACCTGCCCGTCGAGACCGGCGAACCACCGCGGGAGCACCCGGTTGGCCACCACGCCCGTCACGTGCACACCGGTCTCGGCACGCACCCGCCCCACCAACGCGACGGTCTCGGTGACCGGCATCTCCTCCGGTGTCGTCACGACGAGCAACCCCGTGCGCCGGTGGTCCTCGAGGATGGCGAGCATCCACTCGGTCTGGTCGCGGATCGGACCGACCTGGACGAGTCCCCGGATCGCCCGGGGTGCGTCGAGTTGCGCCACGACGTGACCGCTCGCCTCCGAGTCGACGACGACGAGGTCGTACGAACCCTCACGGACCTCGAAGCAGACCTTGCCCATCGCGAGGATCTCCTTCACCCCCGGTGCCGCATCAGCCACGAAGTCGAAGGTCCGGGCGAGCGGACCGAGGCGGCCGATCAGCGGCACACGGGCGATGACCCTCAAGTACTCGCGCAGCGAGTCCTCGGTGTTCATCGCCATCACGTGCAGTTCGCCACCCGCGCTGCGAGCGGCCGGAGCGAGGTCGACCCGCCGCGGTTCGAACGCGAGAGGTCCGGTGTCGAGCACGTCGGCGAGAGATCCCTTCGCGTCCATCTCGACGAGCAGCACGCGGCGGCCCTCGCCTGCGGCCAGCAGGGCGATCGCCGCAGCGACCGTCGACTTGCCCGTCCCGCCCTTGCCCGTCACGAACAGCAGCGACCGGTCGAACGGCCGCTGGCCCGATGACGTCACGGGTCAGCCGCGGCGTCCCTCGGACGCCAGACGGAGGAGGTACTCGCCGTAGGGGTTCTTCGCCATCGGCGCGGCATTCGCCTCGAGTGCCGCTGCGTCGATCCAGCCCTGCCGGAACGCGACCTCGTCGGGCGAGGCCACCTGCAGGCCCTGACGCTTCTCGATGGTGCTCACGAAGTGCGACGCCTCGAGCAACGAGTCGTACGTCCCGGTGTCGAGCCACGCATACCCGCGTCCGAGCATCTCCATCTGCAGCTGCCCGCGCCGGAGGTACTCGCGGTTGACGTCGGTGATCTCGTACTCGCCACGTGCCGACGGGGCCAGCGAGGCGGCGATCGAGACGACCTGGGCGTCGTAGAAGTACAGGCCCGTGACGGCGTAGTTCGAACGCGGGACGGCCGGCTTCTCCTCGATGCTCACGACCCGACCGTCGCCGTCGACCTCGGCCACGCCGTAGCGCTCGGGGTCGTGGACGTGGTAGCCGAAGACTGTCGCACCCTCACCGGCCTCTGCCGTACGCCGTGCCGTCGCCAACTGGTCGACGAGGCCGTGCCCGAAGAAGATGTTGTCGCCGAGCACGAGAGCACTCGGCCCGTCGCCGACGAAATCGGCACCGATGACGAACGCCTGGGCGAGCCCGTTCGGGACGTGCTGGACGGCGTACTCGAGGCGGATCCCCCACTGCGATCCGTCGCCGAGGAGCGTCTCGAAGGCGGGGCGGTCGTGCGGGGTCGTGATGACGAGCACGTCGCGGATTCCGGCCAACATCAAGGTCGTCAGCGGGTAGTAGATCATCGGCTTGTCGTACACGGGCAGCAACTGCTTGCTGACCCCGCGCGTGATCGGCCACAGCCGACTCCCGGTCCCTCCGGCGAGGATGATGCCCTTCACGGGACCGGGCCTCTGCTCAGGCCCCGAAGCCGATGCGCCGGTCGTCGGCAGCGCTGCCGACCTCGACGAAGGCGATCTTCGCCGCCGACACGGCGATGTCGCGGCCCTTCTTGTCGGTGAGCCACAGGACGTCGACGGCGCCGGTGAGCGCGGCGTCGATCTTGGCCTTCACGGCGTCGCGGTCGACGTCGTCGGAGAGCTCGATCGTGATGTCGCGGGCGGTCTGGCTCACACCGATACGTACGTCCACGGTGGTCCTTTCGGGTTCGGGGGCGTCGACAGCGTACCCCCGAGCCGGTCGGACGCTGGGGCGCAGCACCACACTGGTGCGGGCCGCTCGACGCGGCCAGCTGCCCGATGAGCCCGGCTGCCCGCCGCCGTCAGACGCTCGTGGCGCAGAACGTGTCGCCCTGGGCGAGCGACTGGAGGGTGCTCACCTGGGCGTCGCCGTGGAGGACGCCGAGCATGCCGCGCACCATCCCGCGGTCGACGGCGCAGATCACCGGGTTCTCGATGGCGACGTCGCCGAAGGGGCAGTGGTTGTTGATGATCCGGAGCTGGTTGTTGCGCTTCTCGGCATGGGCGGCGAAACCGTGCGCGCTGAGTGCATCGGCGACGGCCTGCATCGCCGAGCGCAGGCTGCGATGACCGGCCTGGAGATCGTCGCCGGTGAGGCCCTGGGCCATCGCTCGTCCGTATTCCTGGCCGACCTCCTCGGCCATCGCCTCGGCCTCCTCACGCGGCAGCAGGGCGAGGGCCTTGCCGAGGAGCGACAGCACGAGGTCGTCGCTGCGCACCGGTACGTCGGAGAGGGCATCGGGCCGGTTGGCCGCATCGGCAGGGACGCGGTAGTGCTTGCTCGGACGTCCGGCGCCGGCACCCTCGGCCCGCTCGACGGCCACTTCGAGATAACCACCGGCGGCGAGCTTGTCGAGGTGGTGGCGGGCGACGTTGGGGTGCACGCCGAACTCGTCGGCCACCTGCGCCGCCGTCACGCCGCGCTCGGCACCGCGTGCGAACAGGTAGATCCCGCGTCGGGTCGGGTCGCCGAAGGCGTTGGTGATGGCCGAGACGGTGCTCGTGAACGCGGTGGAGGCGGCGGCGGTGCTGGTGGCTCCGGAGGGCGCGCGCTCGGTCACGTCGGTATTCTACCTATGCGCGTAGTGGTAATTCGCCACGGACGCCGACACCCCTCACCCGCCCGGAGACCCCCATGGCAGCCCCCACCACCGAGCAGATCATCGACGCCCTCCGACCCGTCGAGGACCCCGAACTGCACCGCAGCATCGTCGACCTCGGGATGGTCCGCCGCGTGGGGGCCGATCCGCAGGGCCACGTCGCGATCGAGATCGCCCTGACCGTCGCCGGCTGTCCGCTGCGCAACGAGATCCAGAACCGCGTCAACGGCGCCGTGCGCGCCCTTCCCGGTGTCGTCGACGTCAGCCTCGAGTTCGGCGTGATGAGCGACGAGGAGCGCGCCAAGGTGCGTGAGGTCATGGGCGGTCACGGCCACGGCGATCACTCGCACGCACAGGGCGGCCACGGCCACGCTCAGGGTCGCCCGGTGCCCTTCAACCAGCCCGGCAGCACCACCCGCCCGTTGCTCATCAGCAGCGGCAAGGGCGGCGTCGGCAAGAGCAGCGTGACCGTCAACCTCGCCGTCGCCCTCGCCGCGCAGGGGTACAAGGTCGGTGTCGTCGACGCCGACATCTACGGCTACTCGGTCCCGCGCATGCTCGGCACCGACCGCGACCCGGTCGTGATCGACGACATGCTCGTGCCACCCTCGGCGCACGGCGTGACCTGCATGAGCATCGGGTACTTCGTACCCGAGGGAGAGGCCGTGATCTGGCGAGGCCCGATGCTCCACAAGGCGCTCGAGCAGTTCCTCGCCGACGTGTTCTGGGACGAGCCCGACTTCCTCCTCATCGACATGCCGCCCGGCACCGGCGACATCGCTCTCAGCCTCAGCCAGTACCTCCCCCGCGGCGAGGTCTACGTGGTCACCACTCCGCAGCCGGCGGCGCAGAAGGTCGCACGCCTGTCGGCCGCGATGGCCGGCAAGGTCGGCCTGCCCGTCAAGGGTGTCATCGAGAACATGAGCTGGTTCACCGGCGACGACGGCACGCAGTACGAGATCTTCGGGAGCGGCGGCGGCCAGGAACTCGCCGACGAACTCGAGGTGCCGCTGCTCGGGCGCCTGCCGCTCGTGCCGGCGCTCCGCGAGGGCGGCGACAGTGGCCTGCCCATCACCGTGGCCGATCCCGACAGCGAGGCGGCGCAGGCTTTCCACGAGATCGCCCGCCGCATCGCCACCGAACTGCGCGCCAAGAAGATCTTCAACAGCCAGCTCAAGGTCCAGTAGGCGCTCCGCCTGCGGGCGGGTGACATGATCCGGGGATGAACGGCGTCTCCCCGCACGCATCCGAACTCGGCCTCGATCCCGCTCGCCTCGCGCGCGTCGGCGACGTCCTGCGCACCCGCTACGTCGAACCGGGCCGGATCGCCGGTTGCCACGTGGTCGTGACGCGAGGCGGCACCACCGTGCTCGAGGAGTCGTTCGGGCTGCGCGACCGCGAGCGCTCGGTGGCGATGGGCAACGACACGATCTTCCGGATCTATTCGATGACCAAGCCGATCACCTCGGTGGCGCTGATGGCCCTCTGGGAGACCGGCGAGTTCCAACTCGACGATCCGGTGGCGAAGTGGTTCCCGTCATGGTCCGACCATCGAGTCTGGGTGGCCGGTGCCGGCGCCGGGATGATCACCGAACCGGCGCGCCGCCCGGTCAGCGTGCGCGACCTGCTCTCGCACACCAGTGGGATCTCCTACGGCGGGCTGCTGCCCGGATGGGGCGACTGGCATCCGGTCGACGCCGTCTACAAGGAACTCGAGGTCCGCAAGCCCGGCAAGGCGCAGACCCTGCCCGAGTTCATGGACCTCCTCGGCCAGGTGCCCCTGCGCTTCCAGCCCGGCACCGCCTACCAGTACTCGCTCTCCACCGACGCGTGCGGTGCGCTCGTCGAGCGAATCAGCGGCGAGCCGCTCGACGTGCACCTCCAGCGCACGGTGCTCGGGCCGCTCGGCATGGTCGACACGGCGTTCCAGGTCGCCGAGGAGAAGGCCCACCGCCTGGCGGCCAACTACCTGGTCGTCGACGGAGAGGTCCAGTTGCTCGACGACCCCGAGCGCAGCCCCTTCCTCCGCACGCCGAAGTTCCTGATGGGTGGCGGCGGCCTCACCGGCACGGTGGCCGACTACGTGCGGTTCTGCGAGATGCTCCGCCGCGGTGGCGAACTCGACGGTCACCGCATCGTGGGCCCCCGCACGCTCGAACTGATGCGCGCCAACCACCTGCCCGGCGGGCGCGATCTCGCCGCGTGCGACGTCGACCTCCAGGGCGACTACAACAGCGCAGGCGTCGGGTTCGGTCTCGGCTTCGCCAGCACGATCGACCCGGTGCGTGCCGGTCGGCCGAACCGCGGCGACTTCTACTGGGGCGGCGCAGCGTCGACCGTGTTCTGGGTCGACCCGGTCGAGGACCTCACGGTGGTCTTCATGACCCAGCTGATGCCGAGCAGCACCCACGACTTCCGCGGCGACCTCCGCAACCTCGTCTACAGCGCCCTCATCGACTGACCCGACGACTCCCCTTCGACGGGCGAACTGGTCCGCTCTGGGCGACACTGGGTGTCGCATCCACCGGACCAGTTCGGGAGGTTCTGGCTCAGTCGCCCCAGTGACGCTGCTCGCGGAAGGGGTCGCCGTACATGTGGTAGCCGTTGCGCTCCCAGAAGCCGGCGACGTCACCGTCGCGAACCTCGAGGCCGCGCAGCCACTTGGCGCTCTTCCAAAAGTAGAGGTGCGGCACGACCACTCGTACCGGGCCACCGTGGATCGGCTCGATGTCCTCACCCTCGTACGCATACGCCACGATGGCCTCGTCGGTGGTGATGTCGGCCAGCGGAAGGTTGGTCGTGTAGCCGAACTCGGCGTACTCGATCACGTGCGAGGCACCGTCGCGTACACCGGCTCGAGCGAAGAGATCGCGCACGCGCACACCGGTCCAGGTGGTGTCGAACTTGCTCCACTTCGTGACGCAGTGGATGTCGAACGTGAGCGTGACCGAGGGCATCGCCTTCAGTTCGTCGAGGCCGATCGTGAACGGGGCGTCGACCATCCCGCCGACGGTCAGGTTCCATTCACCCGGCGCGTACTCGGGCACCTCGCCGACGTGGAGCACGGGGAAGCGATCGGTCAGGTACTGACCAGGCGGCAGGCGCGACGGGTCGTACCCCTTCGACACCAGTTCGTCGCGGTTGCGCTCGAAGAAACTCATGCTCACAGTCTGCCAAGCACGGCCCGTTAGCGTGGCCGCATGTCCGATCTGCCTCCCCCGCCGCCGCCCGAACTGACGGGCGGTTTCCCGCAACCGGCCGGCCTCCCGACGTCGGAGACGCCGCGGCTGCAGCGGATCCGCGGTGTCGCCAAGATCCTGACGGTCGTGATGGGTGTCATGGTTCCGCTGCAGGTGCTCGCCGCTGTCGACTCGTGGCGGCTCGCCGGATCGGCACGCGATCTCCTCGACGGCACCATCAGCGTCGACGACTTCGACGCAGCGAGCGGGCGGAGTCTCGGAGCGTTGTCGGGTCTGCTCGTCATGCCCGCCGCCGTCCTCACCGTCGTGTGGATGTACCGCATGGCCCAGAACCTCCGCACGCTCGGTCGCACCGGAGCCACATGGGCACCGGGTTGGGCCCTCGGCGGCTGGTTCGCTCCGCCCTGTGTGCTGTACGTCGTGCCGTGGCTGATGCTCGGCGAACTCTGGCGCGGCAGCGACCCCGCTGTCCCCGCCCACACCCCCGACTGGAAGCGGGGGCCTCTCCCGTGGTTCCTCCACGCATGGTGGGTGCTCTACGGACTCGTCCCGGTCGTCGGGATCGTCAACACCGTCGACACCCTGCGGCGCATCGGGAGTGAGGGCGAGGTCGACTCGATCACCTTCGCCGAGCAACTCGACCGGTATGCGCCGCTCAACCTCGCACTCGCTGTGGTCTCGGTGGCCGCAGCCGCGTGCTTCTTCGTCCTCGTGCGTCGCCTGAGCGAACGGCACATGGCCGCCACCCGCGAGCCGTGACCGACGCATCGCGCTCCGGCGAGACCGTCGTGCACGTCGTCCGGCATGCACATGCCGGCAGTCGGCAACGCTGGGACGGCCCCGACGATTCGCTCCGCCCTCTCACCGACCGTGGACATCGCGAGGCCGATGCCATCGCCCGACGACTCGCTCCGAGCACACCCGCGGGAGCGCTCGTGGCGGCGAGTCCGTACACGCGTTGCGTCCAGACCCTCGAGCCCCTCGCCGCCGCTCTCGGGCGTCAGGTCGCCGTCGACGAACGTCTGGCCGAGGGCATGGCGTTCGAGCCGATGCTCGACCTCGTCGCTGGGGCACCCGACGGCTCGGTGCTGTGCAGCCACGGCGACATGATCCCCGAACTCATCGCCGCCCTCGAGCGACGCGGGTGCACGATCGACGGCGAGGCCCACTGGGAGAAGGGGTCGTGCTGGACCCTCGTGCGCCACGGTCGTCAGGTCGTCCGCGCTCACGCCGAGCCTCCGCCCGACGTCTGAACCTCACCGAGGTTGCGCTCCGGTCAGCCCGTCGTGTCGGGTGAGTCGGACGCCACCGTGGTCTCGGGGCTCAGCAGACCCTCGATCATCGGCACCATGTCGGCCGGCGGATCGGTGTCGAGGCAGATCTGCGCCTCGGCCGCGGAGGTGACCGCATCGGCCGGCTCGAGGAAACGACCCGCCGCGACGGCGAGCAGACAGTGCGGGTCGGCATACGTCGGATCGAGGTCTCCGGCGTCCTGGAGCAGCAGCATCCCGTCGACCACCTGACCCTGATCGCCCGACTGGCGGCCGTTGAGGACGATCAACCACGCCGAGTAGGTACGGGCCTCGGCGTTGTCGGGTTCGATGGCGAGAACGGCCTGATAGGCGTCGAGTGCTCCGGGCATGTCGGTGCCGAGCAGGCTCCGACCCTTCGAGAGCAGGCCCGCGACCTCGTCGATCTCCTGACCTCCGGTGAGGGTCTGACCGGGGAGTCGCTCGCCGGCGAAGCGGCTGACGGTCACGCCGAGGGCGACGCCGACGACGAGGGTCGCCGCGACGACGGCGAGTCGGCGCCACCACGGTCGGCGGGCACTCGCCCGCACCGCGGCCTTACCGCTCTCGATCTCACGCAGTACCGCTGCGGCGCGGGCGACGTAGCCGTCGCGCAGGGCCGTGTGATCGGCAGCGTCGACATCGCCGGCCTCGCGTTCGCGGTCGAGGTCGCGGATGCTCTCGAGCAGGAACCTCCGCTCCTCCTCGAGGCGTGCCAACACGTCGGGGTTCACTCGCCCGACTCCTCTGCGGATCGCTCGTCGGTGCCCGACGACCCGAGGAGCGCCGCATCGACGAGGGCGCGATCAGAGGCATCGGGAATGGCGTCGGCCGCCGACTTCCAACGACGGAACGCGAACGCCAGCGCCACGACGGCTGCCACACCGGCGACGGCTGGGAGGATCCAGACCAGCGAATCGAATCCGGAGGCCGACGGCAGCAACTGGGTCTGGGCCTCGAACTGCTGGACGATGTAGGCGATGATCTCGTCGTCGCTGGCGGTCCCGGCGGCGACCTGCGACTTGACCTCCGACCGGATCGCCACCGACGCAGCGTTGGCCGACTCGTAGACCGACTCGCCGTCGCACACCGGACACGCGAGCCGGCGGGTGATCGACTCGATCCGCTCCTCGGGCGTCATCGGCCCCAGTTCGCGCGCCGTGCCGATGCCGAGAAGGGTCACGAACGCGACGGCGATCACCGCCCAGCCGATGGCCCGGTTGCGACGGCGCGTGGCACTCGTCGCACGCACGTCGTGGGTCGTCCTGTCGCTCATCGCCCGAACTCGTAGAGGTCGCGCTGCTGCTGGACGAGGCGGGAGAGCGTGTCGGCGTCGATCTGACCGGCCCAGCGCACACGCACGACACCGTCGGGGTCGACGATGTACGTCTCGGGCACCTGGGCAACGGCGAAGTCGACGTTGATCAGCCCTTCGTCATCGCGCACCACCGGCCAGTCGCCACCACGTGCGATGAAGAAGGCCTCGACGTCCTCGACCCTGTCGCCGACCTGGAGCACGGTGTAGAGCTCGGCCCCCGCCGCACCGAACGACGCCTGCTGTTCGACGAACCGGAGCAGTTCGGGGTGCTCGGCGCGGCACGGCGCACACGTCGAGTTGAAGAAGTTGAGCACGACCCAACTGCCCTTGCGGCGGGCGAGGTCGAACGGCGCGCCGTCGAGTGTCGTGCTGCGCACGGTGGGTGCCGGGCGACCGAGCAGAGGACTGTCGATGACCCCGAGGTCGTCGGCCGGCTGGCCCTTGCTCGTGGCGAGCACTGCGAAGAGCGCACCGATCACGACAGCGACGGCGAGGGCGGCGAACGGTGCGACGCGACGGCCCGTCGGGCGGGGCCCCCCGCCGTCGGGTCGGCCATCGGCGGCCGTGTGCGCAGCCGCGTCGCCTCCGTCGGTGGGCACTGCGCCGCTCACGCTCCGACCACCGCGTCGTCGAGCGGGACGGGTGCCGACACGGCCTCGGTGCCACGGCGGCGGTGGCGGCCGGGGAAGGCGGCGAGCACGGTGCCGAGCCCGCAGAGCAGACCGCCGACCCAGATCCAGACGATCATCGGCTTGATGAAGATCTGGATCTTGGCGAGCCCGGTGCTCGGCTTCGAGCCCTTCTCGAGCGACAGGTAGATGTCGCCGGTGAGCCCCGAACGGACGCTCGGCGTCCCGATGTCCTGGCCCTGACCGGTGAACTTGGTGATGGCCGGCGCGTACGCCTGGCCACCGTCGATCGACACGAGCGCCTTGATACCGACCTGACGAGCGTTCTGGAAGTCGACGACGTCCTCGAGGGTGAAGGTGTGCCCGGCGAACTCGACGGTGTCGCCGGTGGTCATCGTGAACTCGGCCGCACGGGTGTAGCTGTTCGAGGCGGCGAGGCCGACGGCCACGAGGATCACCCCGAGGTGGACGATCATCCCGCCGTTGGCGCGCCCGAGGAGCCCGCGGTAACCCTGACGACGCGTCGCCAGCACCAGCTGGCGGAGCGCAGCACCGGCGGCGAAACCGGCCATCGCGAACGTGAACAGCGGAGCGAACCCGCCGGCACCCTGCACGATGGCGACGGTGAGCGCCGCAAGACCGCCCCACGCCGGCCAGTAGAGCCGGTCGCGCAGCAGCTCGCCGCTCGCCTTGCGCCAGGGCAGCACCGGGGCGACAGCCATGAGGAAGAGCAGCACCATCCCGATCGGGCGCGCCATCGTGTCGAAGAACGGCGACCCCACGGCGACCTTGCGGTCGTCCTTGGCCTCGACGATCAACGGGAAGACGGTGCCGAGCAGGATCACGAAGGCGAACAACGCGAAGATCACGTTGTTGGCGAGGAACGCACCCTCACGTGACACCGCCGAGTCGATGGCACCCGGCGAACGGAGGCGGTCGCCACGCCACGCGATGAGCCCGAGTGACACCGCGACGATCACGCCGAACGCCCCGAGGAGATACGGGCCGATCTCGGAGTTACTGAAGGCGTGCACGCTGTTGATCACTCCGCTGCGCGTGAGGAACGTGCCGAGGATCGTGAGCGAGAACGTGGCCACGAGCAGGCTGAGGTTCCAGACGCGCAGCATCCCGCGTCGCTCTTGCACCATGACCGAGTGGATGTAGGCCGTCCCGGTGAGCCACGGCAGGAAGCTGGCGTTCTCGACCGGGTCCCAGGCCCACACGCCGCCCCACCCCAGCACCTCGTACGCCCACCAGCTACCGAGCACGATGCCGAGGGTGAGGAAGCCCCATGCGTAGAGCGCCCAGCGGCGGGTCTCGACGAGCCAACCCTCACCGACACGCCCCGTGACGAGCGCCCCGATGGCAAAGGCGAACGGCACGGTGAAGCCGACGTAGCCGAGGTACAGGATCGGCGGGTGGAACAGCACGAGGACGTGGTTCTGCAGCAGTGGGTTCGGGCCGTTGCAGCAGCGATCGAAGTTCGGGGTCCCGGCGGAACGGAAGGCGTCGGCGGGTCCGAGCGAGAGGAAGAAGAAGAAGGCCGTGACGGCAAGCATCGTCACGGCGGCCCATGCGACGAGCGGATCGGCGAGACGCGCCCGGTAGCGGTGCAGGACGATGGCCGTGTACACCGCGAGCAGCATCAGCCACAGGAGGATGCTGCCCTCGAGAGCGCTCCAGAGCGACGTGAAGTTGAACAGCGCCGGCGTGTCGTTCGACCCCACGTCCTGGACGTACGCGATGCTCCAGTCGCGGGTGATCAGGGCGCGCTCCATCGCCACGATCGCCAGCACGGCAGCACCGAGCGACAACCAGCCGTACGGGCGCACCGTGCGAGCGAGTCGGCTGTCGCGCTTGACCGTGGCGACCGCGAGCCCCAGCGCCCCGAACAGCGACGAGGCGAAACCGATGATGAGGGCCGAGTGGCCGAGAGAGCCGTTCACCCCTCCAGCCGCGAACACGCCGCCGCCTCCTCGTTGGCCTTCTCGACGCGTTCCGCGTTCTCGGCGTCGTACTCGTTGTCGTGCTTGACGATCACTTCGTCGCCCTCGAACACATAGCCGTCACCCGTGTCGGTCACGATGCCGCGCACGACCACGGGGATGCACTCCTGGAACAGGCCCGTCGGCTCGGCCGCCAACTGCACCGGCATGGTGGCGCCGTTGTAGGCGATCACGAAGTTGGTGACGCCGGTGGCAGAGCCTTCCGCCGTGTCGACCGAACCCTTCTCGACCACGCCTTGAATGCGGATTGTGCGGCCGGGGTCGCACCCGTCCTTCACCGCGACCTCGTCGACGTTGCAGTAGTAGTCGACCGCCGACGTGAGGAACTTGGTCACGACCACGCCGCCGACCACGACGACGAGGGCGAGGACGAGATACGCGGCGAGCGGCTTCTTGCGACCGTTCCCCTTCGCAGTAGGGACGACCTCACGGGGGCTCAGGTCCACGGGCGGTCCTCCTCCGAGACGGTGGCGGCCATCGACCGGGCCCGTCGGAGCATGCGCCACGTGTAGACGGCGATGCCACCGAGGGTCAGGGCGTAACTCACGAGGATGTAGGGCCACTGGTTCACGACGAGACCTCCTGTTCGGCACGACGGGCGGCGAGAGCACCGTCGAGCCCCTTGTCGTCGACGGCGTCGGCCATGGACAAGACCCGCTGACGGTGCAGGACCAGCCAGACGTACAGCAGGGTGAACGACACGATCCCGACGAAGAGGCTGAACAGCATCAGGTCGTCGAGCTTGCCCTCGGCGACACTCTCCTGCTGGTGGAGCGGGCGCCACCAACGGACGCTGAAGTGCACGAGCGGCACCTCGAGCACGGCCAGCAGGGCGAGCACGGCGCTGCGTCGCGCGCGCTGGTGGTGCGACCCGCCGAGGCCGCGGACCGCGAGGTACCCGATGTAGGTGATGAACAGGAACGCTGTCGTCGTGAGGCGCGAATCCCAGGTCCAGTAGGTGCCCCAGCTGATGCGGCCCCACAGGCTCCCGGTCACGAGAGCGATGCCCATGAAGAGCACGCCGACCTCGGCGCTCGCTCCGGCGATGCGATCCCAGATCAGGCTGCGGGTCCGCTTGTAGAGGTACGCCGCGCTCGACACACCCGTGACGATGAACGCGAGGTACGCCAGCCATGCAGACGGCACGTGGATGTAGAGGATGCGCACGCCCTTCTTCTGCAGGGCGTCGTCGGGCGACAGCACGAGCCCGAAGAGGACGAGCCACGCCATGCCGACGAGTGCGGCAGCGCCGAGCCAGCGCGTGAAGGTCGTGCCCGTCGGCCGACGCACGGCGCCACCGGACGCGGACGCACCGGCAGCGGAGGGGGTGGGGGTGTCGGGAGAGGTCATCGCGGGTTCTTTCCTACTCGTCGACCAGTGAACCGAACGCCAGGGTGCCGCCGGCGCCGAAGAGGACTCCGAACAGCACCATCAGCCCGACCCACGGCCAGCCCTCGCTGCTCGACGCCCCATTGGTGCCGAGCGCCGCTTCCGTCGCCCGAGTCGCTCCGATGAGAACGGGTGCCACCACGGGGAGCATCAGGAGCGGAAGCAGCGTTTCGCGACCCGAGGCCCCCGAGGCGAGACCTCCGTAGAGCGTACCGACGAAGCTCAACCCGAGGGTCGCGGCCACGAAGGTGACCAGCAGCAACGGAATCGAGCCGGCCCCGATGTCGACTTGGTAGAGCACGACCGCCGCGAGGAGGAGAACCGCCTCGAGCACCGCCAACTGCAGGGCGAGTGCGGCCGACTTGCCGAGGAAGATTCCGTCGGAGCGCACTCCCGCCACGCGCAGGGCGTCGAGGGCGCCGTCGGCCGCCTCGACGGCGAACGAGCGCTGGACGACGACAAGCATGCTGAACAGGGCGGCCAACCAGACCAAGCCGGGTGCCACCCGGGTCAGGGCGGCGTCGTTGTCGAGGGCGAACGCGAACAGGATCATCACGAGCGCGGCGAAGGGCATCACCTGGTTGAGCACCACCCGGCTGCGCCACTCGATGCGCAGGTCCTTCGCGGCGACCAAGCGGGCCACGGCCACGAGGGTCATCCGACCTCACCGCCCGCGGCCGGCGCGCGCACGACCCCACCGACCACCTCGACAACCCTCGTGGCGAGCGCTCCTGCGCGCTCCAGTTCGTGGCTCGCCACGAGCACCGTCGCACCGGAGGCAGCGGCGTCACGGAGGGTCGCGTCGAGATCGTCGCGGCCCGCTGCATCGAGTCCGGCGTGGGGTTCGTCGAGCAGCCACAACTCCGCTCGGCGGGCCACGAGACAGGCAAGGGCGGTGCGCCGACGCTGCCCGGCGCTGAGTGCGCCCACCTTCACGTCGCGCAGCCGGTCGGCGAGCCCCATCCGCCGCATCGATGCCGCGATCTCGTCGGCGCTGGCGCCCACGGTCGCACCCCAGAACGCGACGTTGTCGGCCACCGTCAGGTCGCCGTAGAGCCCGTTCGCGTGGCCCAGCAGACCGACACGGCGACGCACCGCGGTGCGGTCGACCGTCAGGTCGTGCCCGAGCACCGACGCCTCACCGCGCTCGATCGGCAGCAGACCAGCACACATCCTCAGCAGGGAGGTCTTGCCTGCTCCGTTCGGACCACGCAGCAGGACGATCTCCCCGCGGGTGACGGCGAGGTCGGCCCCTGCCAGCACGGGGAAGCCGCCCTGGACGGCCACGACCCCGCGGAGATCGACGACCGCGACGGACACGGACGACACGCTAACGGCCTCGGTGAATCCCACCCTCGTCGTGCCCCCGATAGCGTCGGTGAGGTGACAGGTGACCGGCGCAGGGTGCCCTACTTCGAGCGACCCCGCCACCCACGTGACTGGCGTTGGTGGGTCGGGCTCGCCGGCCGGACGATGATCGTCCTCGGGCTGATGGTCTTCGCCTTCGTCGCCTACCAGCTGTGGGGCACGGGCATCCGCACCGCCCAGGCCCAGAACCGCCTCGACCAGCAGTTCGCCGAGGCGCTGGCCGACACGACCACCAGTGTCACCACGACGACGGCGCCCGATCCGACCACAACGGTCGTCGACACGACCGGCCCTACCACCTCGACATCCTCGACCCTCCCGGTCGCCCCCTACGACGGCGAGATTCCCGAGGGGACACCCGTCGCCCGGATCCGGATCGAGTCGATCCGCCTCGACTGGACCGTCGTCGAGGGCGTGACCTCGGCGGCGCTCGAAGACGGGCCCGGTCACTTCCCCGAGTCGCCGATGCCCGGGCAGTACGGCAACGCCGCGATCGCCGGACACCGCACCACCCACGGCGAGCCGTTCCGCCACCTCGACCTCGTCGAGCCCGGCGACCTGATCGAGGTCACGACGCTCGACGGGATCTTCACCTACGTGGTCACGGGCGGTGAAGTGGTCCTGCCCAGCGAGTACTCCAAGGTCATCCCGACCACCGACACCACCCGCGCCACGCTCGTGCTCGCCACCTGTCACCCGGCGTTCAGCACCAAGCAGCGCCTGATCATCCACGCCGACCTCGTCCCCGAGCAGAGCAGTCTGGTGATGCAGCCCTCGTCGGTGACGAGCACGACCGCGGCCGAGGCGACCACCACGACACCCGAGGTGCTGCCCGGCGAGACCACCGTCCCGGCCGTTACCGCCGACACCACGCCCGACACGGTCGACGCGCTGAGCGGTGAGGGGCCGGCCGAGGGCGACGCCTTCACCAACGGCTGGTTCCACGACCGGGCCGCCTGGCCGCACGTGGCCGGGTGGGGACTCCTCCTCGTCCTCGTGTCCGTCGGTTCGTACTGGGCGGGCCGCGGTCTGCGACGCCTGTACGTGTGCTTCCTCGTCGGCACGATCCCGTTCGTGGTCGTGCTGTACTTCTTCTTCGAGAACGTGGCGCGTCTGCTGCCGCCCGGACTGTGAGCCCCATGACCACCACGCCCGATCCCGTCAGAGCCCGCCGCGCCCAGGTGGCTCGCTACACGCTCCTCGCCAACCGCATCGGCTACCTGTTCTACGCACTCGCCATCGCTACCTTCGTGATCGGGTTCGCCGTGAGCTTCACCCCGCTCGTATCGGGTGTGGTGATCGGATCGCTCGTGGTGGGCTCGGTGCTGTTGGCTCCGGCGATCGTCCTCGGCTACGCCGTCAAGGCCGCCGAGAAGGACGACCGCGCCCGCGGCCTCTGACCCGACCGGGCCGACGGCTCCGGTCGACGGCCCACGGACCACGGAACGGCCCACGGAACGGCGCTCCGTCCGGTTACCCTCTGGTAACCATGAGCGTCCGCCTCCCCGCCTCTGCTCGCCGTGAGCAGATCCTCGAGGTCGCGGTCAGCGTCTTCGCCCGGTACGGCTTCCACGAGGCGTCGATGAACGACGTCGCCGACGCGGCCGGCGTCACCAAGCCCGTGCTCTACCAGCACTTCGACTCCAAGCAGGAGTTGTACGTGGCGCTGCTGGAGGAGGCTGGGAGTCGCCTCCAAGAGCAGTTCTCCCGGGCCGTCGCCGCCGCCCTCGACGGCAAGCAGACCACCGAGTACAGCATGCAGGCCTACTTCCGCTGGGTCGCCGACGACCACGACGCCTTCGTGCTCCTGTTCGGGTCACGCGCCGCTCGCGACGAGGAGAGCACGGCCGTCATCCGGCGGATCACCGAGTCGATGGCGTCGTCGATCGCGCCACTGATCTCGGCCGACATCGACCCCGACCACCGGCATCGCCTCGCGGTGGGTCTGGTCGGGATGGTCGAGGGCGTCAGCCGTCACCTCGTCGAGCGGGGCGAGGCCTTCGACCCCGATCTCGTGGCCCGCCAGATGGCCGACCTCGCGTGGGCCGGCCTGCGCGTCGCCCATCGCACCTGACCGCCCTGCAGAACGCGCGACCACTCGGCATCCGAGCGGTCCACGCTCGCTGTCACCCGCGCAGCGTCATCCCCCGGTAGCCCTCCACGAAGCCGACCGAGGCGAGACACGCCGCCACAGCCGATCGCGGATCGAGCGCTTCACCGTCGACCTTGCGCACCTCGAGCGAACGAGCACGGTGGCCCGACACCAAGAACGCGAGCGCTGTCGCCCACGACTCGTCGGTGGCGGCCGCCTCGAACGTGACGAGGTGATGACCACGCCGGTCGAACCACACGAGCGGCACGCCGTCGCGCAACACGACGACCGCTGTGGCGGTGCGGGTCGCCCGTCCGCCCGCGTCGGGCCAGTCGAGCACCGACCCGTACGGCTGAGCAGGGTCGGTGGCGGCGAGCACGACCGGCTCTCCACGCTCGCCGCCGGCGATGTCGGACGGGAGCGGGGCACGCAGCCGATCGACGGCGCCGGGGAGGGCGAACTGCGCCGCGCCGAGCCCGCTGACGAAGTAGCCGCGCCGCACCTGGCCGCGCTCCTCCATCGCCTTGAGCACCGGGTAGACGGCGGCGAACCCACCTCTGACCCCGTCGGCGAGGACTCCCTCGCGCGTCACCACGCCGCAGCGCTCGAGCAATTGCGACGCCACGGCGAGCGCCGTCGGTGTCGAGAGCGGTGCGGTCGGATCGGAGGGTCGGGCCACGAGGCTCCACCGACCTGCCCCGAGAGGTGGTCCGAGGCGGGTGAGGCGCCCCGGTCGTGGGCGTCCGGCAGGGCGCGCGGCCCCACTCCCGACACCGCGAGCCGAGAGGTACGAACGCAGCGGTCCCATCGAGTCGCTGGTGACCTCCCCCGCCCACACGAGGTCCCAGAGTGCGGCGAGCACCTCGGCGTCGGTCGACTGCGGCTCCGCACCGCGGAGGGCATTCCAGAAACTCGCGCCGCGCTCGGCGAGGAAGAGTCGGAGGGCGTCGTGGACCCCGCCCGTGGGTGCGGCAGGCGTCTCCCACGCGGGTGCGAGCAGATCGGCCTGATCGGCGAAGTAGAGACGCACACGACCGTCACCGGTCCCGAGGGCTCCCGCCCCGACCCAGATCACCTCGCCGCTGGTCGTCAGCGCGTCGAGATCGGCCGGCCGGTAACCCGGGAGCCGTGCAGGGAGGACATCGCGTTCGAGAGCACCGGCCGGAAGGGCCGCACCCTGGAGACCGGCCAGGACCTCGACCAGGGCGTCGACGCCGCGCCGGTCGCGCGCCGACGGGCCACGGACCCCTGCCCAGCCGGCGAGGAACCGCGCATAGGCGACGGGCTCGACAGGCTCGACGTCGCGCCGGAGAGCGGCCAACGAGCGTCGGCGCAGTTGGCGCAGAACGTCGTCGTCGCACCACTCGGCTCCGTGCCCGTGCGGACGGAACTCGCCGCGGCTGACGCGGCCTGCGCGTTCGAGACGGACGAGCGCATCGGCCGCCCGCTCGGGACCGACCCCGAAGCGACCGGCGACCTCGGCCTCGGTGAAAGGTCCGCGGGTGCGGGCGTACCGCCCGACGAGCAACGCCAGCGGACCGAGTGGGTCGTCGACCGGTTCGGTGAAGGCACGCGGGAGCCCGACCGGCAGCGCACAACCGAGCGCGTCGCGGTACCGCGCCGCGTCCTCTGCGGCGATCAGCCGCGTGACCCCGGCGACCGCCACCTCGATGGCTCGCCGATCGCGGAGCAGCTCGGCCACCCACGTACGGCCCTCGGTTCCCTCGCACCGGAGATCGATCTCCTCGAGCGAGAGGTCGCCCACACGACGCAGCACGTCGTGCAACTCGTCGGCACTGCGGGCCCGTCGTCCGTCGGCGAGGTGCTGCAGTTCGAGTTCGACGTCGGCGAGCGCAGCGGGGTCGAGCAGCTCGCGGAGTTCCTCGCTGCCGAGCAGCTCGCGGAGGAGGTCGCGATCGAGCGAGAGCGCAGCGGCCCGGCGCTCGGCGAGAGGCGCATCGCCCTCGTACATGTAGGCCGCGATCCAGTTGAACAGCAGGCTCTGGGCGAACGGCGACGCCGATGCGGTCTCGACGCTGACCACCCGCACCGACCTGCTGCGCAACTGACCGAGCAACTCGCGCAGACCCGGCAGGTCGAACACGTCCTGCAGGCACTCACGAGTCGTCTCGAGCAGCATCGGGAACGTCGGGTAGCGGGCCGCGACCGTCAACAGGTCGGCGGCTCTCTGACGCTGCTGCCACAGCGGAGTGCGCTGGTCGGGTCGCCGCCGTGGTAGGAGCAGGGCGCGTGCCGAGCACTCGCGGAAGCGAGCCGCGAACAACGACGTCTGCGGGAGCGTCGAGGTCACCAGTTCGTCGATCTCGTCGGGGTCGATGACGAGATCCTCGAGCGGGAGTTCGTCGACGGCATCGGGGAGCCGGAGGACGATCCCGTCGTCGGTCCACATGATCTCGACCGGCCTGTCGAAGCGTTCACCCAACCGACGCTGGATCGCCATCGCCCACGGAGCGTGCACCGGAGTGCCGAACGGGCTGAGGATGCACACCCGCCAGTCGCCGATCTCGTCGCGGAAGCGTTCGATGACGATCGTGCGGTCGTCGGGCACCACTCCGGCGGCCTCGGCCTGCTCGGAGAGATACAGGCCGACGTTGCTCGCTGCGAACGCATCGAGCGACCAGCCCTGCATCAACTGTTCGGTCGACAGGCGCCGGGCCTCTCGTTGGAACTCGCCGAGGGCCCGGCCGAGTTCGAGGGGTCGTCCCGGTCGGTCTCCGTGCCAGAACGGCATCTTGCCCGGCACGCCAGGCGCAGGAGTGACGATGACCCGCTCGAACGTGATGTCCTCGATGCGCCAGGTGCTCGCGCCGAGCAGGAAGGTCTCGCCGGCCCGGCTCTCGTAGACCATCTCCTCGTCGAGTTCGCCCACCCGGGTGCCGTCGGGGAGGAACACGCCGAACAGGCCGCGGTCGGGGATGGTCCCGCCGCTGACGATGGCGAGTCGCTTGGCTCCGTCGCGCGCCCGCAGCGTGTCGTCGATCCGGTTCCAGACGAGACGCGGCCGCAACTCGGCGAACTCGTCGCTCGGGTAGCGACCCGACAGCAGGTCGAGCACCGAGCGCAGCAGTTCGTCGGAGAGCGCGGCGAAGGGGGCGGCCCCGCGCATCACGGTGGCGAGTTCGTCGACCGTGCAGTCGGGGTGCATCGACACGTGCGCGACGACCTGCTGGGCGAGGACGTCGAGCGGGTTGCGCAGGAAGCGGGTCCGCTCGATGAGGCCCTCGTCCATCCGCTTCGCCACGACCGCCGCCTCGAGGAGATCGCCACGGTGCTTCGGGAAGATCGTGCCCCGGCTCGGTTCGCCGACGCTGTGGCCGGCACGACCCACACGCTGCAGACCACGCGACACCGCGCCCGGCGACTCGACCTGGATCACGAGGTCGACGGCACCCATGTCGATGCCCAACTCGAGGCTGCTCGTCGCGACGATCGCCCGCAGTTCGCCACGCTTGAGTTCGTCCTCGATCACGACGCGTTGCTCACGGGCCAACGAGCCGTGGTGGGCCTTGACGAGTTCGCCCTCGATTCCCTGGTCGAGCGCCAACTCGTTGAGTCGCGCCGCGAGCCGCTCGGCCTGACGACGGGCGTTGCAGAAGATGATGGTGCTCCGGTGTGCCAGCACCTTCGCGAGCACCTCGGGATAGATGCTCGGCCAGATGCTCCGCCGACCGCCGGCGAGCGCCATGTGGGCCGGACCGCTCTGCAACTCCCCCGGTGGCAGATCGCGGCCGATCTCGGCCATGTCCTCGACCGGGACGACGACCTCAATCTCAAGGGTTTTGCGAACACCCGCGTCGACGATCGTGACCGGCCGTCGGGCTCCGGCGGAGTCGTGGCCGCCGAGGAAGTGGGCCACCTCCTCCAGCGGACGTTGGGTGGCCGACAGGCCGATCCGCTGGGGAGGGACCGCCGTGATCCGCTCGAGGCGTTCGAGGCTGACCATCAGGTGCGCGCCGCGCTTGGTCGCTGCGAGAGCGTGGATCTCGTCGATGATGACCGTGTCGACGTTGACCAGCGTGTGGCGGACCTCGCTCGTCAGCATCAGGTACAGGCTCTCGGGCGTGGTGATCAGCAGATCGACCGGACGTCGCTGGAGTGCCTGCCGCTCGCGTGACGATGTGTCACCGGTCCGCATGCCGACGGTGACCTCGCGGATCGAGACACCGAGTCGTTCGGCCGCATGTCGGATGCCGACGAGCGGCGAGCGGAGGTTCTTCTCGACGTCGAACGCCAGGGCCCGGAGCGGCGAGATGTAGAGCACCCGCGTACGCGCCTTCGGGTCGGCGGGTTCGGAGGTCACCAGCCGGTCGAGGCTGCTGAGAAACGCGGTGAGGGTCTTGCCGCTCCCGGTGGGCGCACACACGAGGGTGTGCTCGCCAGAGCGGATCGACGGCCACCCCTGCACCTGCGGCGCCGTGGGCTCGGCGAACCCGGTCGCGAACCACTCGCGCACCGCCGGCGAGAACCCCTCGAGCACCGGGTGGTGGGCCATGTGCCGAGGCTACCGACCCCCTCCGCCCGTGTGATCCGGTCGGTCGCGGCACGGGTTCGGCAGGGCGGGGACACCGTTCCCCGACGATGCACGCATGTGCGGTCGTGACGGGGCAGACTCGTCCTCCCCATGAGCGATCGCATCCAGCTCCGGCCCTGGCAGAGGGAGGCATTCGACAAGTTCGCGGCGAGCGAGCAGCCCGACTTCCTCGCCGTCGCCACACCGGGAGCCGGAAAGACCACCTTCGCCCTGGCCTGCGCACGCTGGGCGCTCAGCCAACGCCGGCGGCGTCTCGTCGTCGTCGCCCCGACCACGCACCTCAAGACCCAGTGGTCGCTCGCCGCCCACCGGATGGGCCTGCACCTCGACCACAACTGGGCACCGGGCGACGGGATCGCCCGCGACGTCCACGGGATCATCACCACCTACCAGCAGGTCTCCACGGCCGACACGGCCAAGAAGCTCCGCGGCATCTGCGACGACGCCTTCGTCATCCTCGACGAGGTCCACCACGCGGGTGACGAGCGGGCGTGGGGTTCAGGGGTGCGCACCGCCTTCGAGCTCGCGCACCGTCGCCTCTGCCTGAGCGGCACGCCCTTCCGCAGCGACACGGCGAGCATCCCGTTCGTGCGCTACGAGGAGACGGGCGAGGGCGGCGAGGCACAGCCCGACTACACCTACGGGTACGCCGACGCGCTCCGCGACGGCGGTGTCGTGCGTCCGGTCTACTTCCCGCGGTTCGACGGCGTGATGGAGTGGAGCGCCCCCGACGGGACGATCCAGTCGGCGAACTTCCGCGACGAACTCGATCGACAGGGCCAGTCGCAACGGCTGCGTGCCGCGCTCAGCATGGAGGGCGACTGGCTCCCGGTCGTCATCGGTCAGGCCCACGAACGGCTGATGGCGATCCGCCGCGACCAACCCGACGCAGGCGCCCTCGCGATCGCGATGGACCAAGACCACGCCCGCGACATCGCCCGGTTGATCCGGTTCCGGTTCGGGGTCGAGGCCGAGGTCGTGATCAGCGACGACCCCGACGCCAGCAGCAAGATCGCGGCCTTCACCGCCGACACCCGACCCTGGCTGGTAGCGGTTCGCATGGTGAGCGAAGGGGTCGACATCCCGCGGCTGCGCGTCGGTGTGTACGCCAGCACCGTGGTCACCGAACTGTTCTTCCGGCAGGCCGTGGGGCGTTTCGTCCGCTGGATGCGCGGGATGCCGAGCCAGAAGGCGTACGTCTACCTGCCCGACGATCCGCGCCTGCGCCAGCACGCCTTCCAGATCGCCGAGGCCCGGCGTCACGTGCTGCACCCACCGAAGCAGGACGACGATGAGTACACGATCGAGGACATCGAGCGCGAGGCGCGCCGCGAGGCGGAGGAGGAGTACGGACAGTTGTCGCTGTTCAGCCTCATCAGCTCGTTCGCCACCGGCATGCAGGTGCACGCATTCACCGAGGAGGGCCTCACCCTCTTCGACGACGAGCCCGACGTCCCCGAGCCCGAATACACGGCGCTCGATTCACTGGCCGTCGACCTGCCCGACATCCCCACCGACGCCGGGTTCCCGCTCACGGGCGGCAAGAGCATCGCCGAGCGCAAGGAAGAGCTCCGGATCCGGAACATGGAGATCGCCAAGCGCCTCGTCGACGTCACCGGATGGAGCCACGCCCGAGTGCAGGCCGAACTCAACCGCCTGTCGGGCATCACCTCCGTCGGCAGCGCCACCAACGACCAGCTCGACAAGCGGGTCCGCCACGGAGAGACCTGGCTGAAGCGCCGCTGAGGTGCGACGCACGGCGTCCGGACGGGCGCCACCCACACCCGCCCGCACTGCGCGCCACCGCGACGCGACCCGAGCACCGCTGAACCCCGCCGACCGGTGGCCGGTAGCCTCGGAGGCATGGCGGCTGTCGGCGAGCACCACCCCGCGTTCGAGGAGTACTGCGAGTGCATCTTCGAACTGCAGGAGGACGACCTGTCGGTCAAGCAGATCCGGATCGCCGATCGCTTGGGGGTCAGCCGTCCGTCGGTGAGCGAGATGATCAAGCGCATGGCGGCCGAGGGTCTCATCACCGACGTCCGCGACATCCGGCTCACGGCCGAGGGTGAGCGACTGGCCCAGCGCGTGGTCCGCCGTCACCGGCTGGCCGAACGGTTCCTCACCGACATCCTCGGGCTGTCGTGGGCCGAGGCCCATCACGAGGCCGGCAAGTGGGAGCACGTGATGAGCGATTCGGTCGAGGTCGCCATGACACGGGTGCTCGGCAACCCGACCACCTGCCCGCACGGCAACCCGATTCCGGGCTCGTCGTACGACGCCCCGGTCATGGTGCCGCTCGGTGCCGTCACCGTCGGCGGTGGGTTCACCGTGACACGCATCCCCGAGGAACTCGAGTTCCGCCCCGGACTGCTCGACTTCCTCGAGGACTCCCACATCCTCCCGGGCCACACCGGCACCGTGACCGCCACCGGCGACGACGGCGCGGTCACCATCCACATCGACGGGCGCGACATCGCCGTCGACCCCTTCGCCAGCGCACGCATCCTCGTCGAGGCCTGACATGACCTTCCGTCCCCGATTCGCCGTCTCCGTCGCCCTCGGTGCCGCACTGGTCGTGCCCGCCTGCAGTGCCACGACCTACGACGGTTCGCTCGCCACCACCACCTCGGTCGCCGCCACCTCGACGACGGTGCCCTCCGGAACCGTCGCCGAACTGCTCCCGGTCATGCTCGAGGAAGTGCGACTGCTCAGCGAGAAGGTGGTCGCCAACAGCGGCGACGCCGTGAGCGCGACCTACATCGAGCAGTTGTGGGCCGCGATGTCGGCCGAGGTCGAGGCCTCGTACCCCGATTCGTTCGAGGACTTCGAGTTCGTCGTGCGGCGCTGCCGAGCTGCGGCCGATCGGTCGCGTCCGGCCGATGCCGACCGCGCCTACCGCAACCTTCAGTCGCTGGCCGACGCCATCCTCTGATCTCGACTCCGCCCGCTCGTTGAGCGGCGCGTATCAGAGCATCGCTGCCGGAAGGTCGGTGGCGTGGACCACCGTGAGGCGCTGGGTCGAACGGGTCAGTGCCACGTAGAGAGCGCGCAACCCGGCGGTGTCGTCGCTCACGATGCGCGACGGCTCGACCACCACGACACCGTCGAGTTCGAGGCCCTTGACCACGCTGACCGGCACGACCGTGATGCCCATGCCGAGGCCCGAGCGAGTGGCCTCACCGTGCTCGATCCCGGCCGCCGTGAAGGCACCGGCGACCTCCTCGAAGATCGCATCGGGGACAACCACCGCGATGTTGCCGTCGCCGATCGCGGCATCGAGTTCCTTGGTCGCTTGCACCACTGCGCCGAGCAACTCGGCCGACGTGACACGGACGAACTCCGGACGCTCGTCGCCCGTGCGCACGCTCGTGGGCGCCCGCAGGCCCGGCGTCGCCGCCAGCATCACCTTGTTGGCCAGCTCCATGATGAGGCCGGGGATGCGATAGCCCACGCTCAGGCCGACCACACGCGACCCGCGCTGGGTCGGGAGGTGGGCGAGCACGTCGTTCCAGTCGCGCGGTGCGAGTGCGCCGGTGGCCTGGGCGATGTCGCCGACCACCGTCATGCTGCCGTTGAGCGACCGCCGCGAGACCATGCGGAGCTGCATCGGCGTGAGGTCCTGGACCTCGTCGACGACGATGTGGCCGTAGGTGCGGATGTCGTCGTCATCGGGCTTGCCGGTCTTCGACGGACGCGGTCCGAGGAAGTTGCGCGCCTCGTCGAGGAGGGCAGCATCGTTGTCGGTCCAGCGCACGTCGCTCACGTCGGCCGACCGCGGGCGGTGCAGCGCGAGGTACTCGGATTCGGTGAACTGACGCGACGCGGCCAACTTCAGCAGGGCCGGGCTTCCGAACAGGTCGTGGAGCAGTTGCGCAGGGGTGAGCACGGGCCACATCCGCTCGAGCGCGGCACGCGTCTCGGGGAGGTGCCGCACGGCGTCCTTGACGTCGTGGCCGGTGACGTCGCCCTCGCGCCACGTTGCCGCGAGCGCCGACCAGACCTCGCCCTCGACCCACTTGCGAGCCGCGTTGTGGCGGCGGTAGCGACGCTGAGCCGACCGCACGATCCGGGCCGACTCGTCGACTCGGAGCCGGACGTACCCGGTGCGGAACGGCAGCACGAGGTCGTCGCGCAGAGGACGTTCGCGATCGGTGACGGCCTTGTCGATCACGAGGCTCATCCGCTCGTCGCCCTTGACGCGCGCCGTCAGCGGCGAGTCGGCACGGTCGATGCCGTAGCGG
>Ga0172367_10000609_pt1 | contig 55152 bp, 52 predicted proteins | sample Lak10m_FD_114542 | JGI IMG/M metagenome (GOLD analysis project Ga0172367, IMG submission 114542) | Freshwater microbial communities from Kabuno Bay, South-Kivu, Congo - kab_022012_10m | ecosystem: Environmental > Aquatic > Freshwater > Lake | place: Democratic Republic of the Congo: South-Kivu... | reverse complement strand
GCCGGGGTGGTGCGAACCTTGGAAGCCGGCCTGCCACGGCTGGCGGCGGACCGGGATCGCGTGCGCAGCATCTGCGCGTGGCCTTGGATAGTTAGTCTCAACTTGAACGCGAACTAGAATAAGTAAGTGGAGAAACGACCAGCCATCAAAGGGACTGATTGACCGGACATTCCCGTGGCCGTAGTTTCTCCGCATTCAAAACGGACACCCCAAACCTGAATCTCAGAATGGGCACGCGGGACTGAAGCCAGTAGTCGCTTACCACACGGACGCGGGCGTGTGCATTCGGGGACACGCCGAAGAGGTCTTGAAGTCCAGCCTGGCAAGCTCATTTCAAGGCAAGGTTGACCTGATTTTCACTTCACCGCCTTTTCCGCTAAATCGTAAGAAGAAATACGACAACTTGCAGGGCGAAGCATACGTTCTTTGGCTGAAGGCACTCGCACCGCTTTTCAAAGAGCTCTTGAAACCAACAGGTTCCATTGTGATGGAGGTCGGAAATTCGTGGGAACCGGGAAAGCCAGTAATGAGCACGCTCGCGCTGGAATCATTGCTCGCGTTTCTCAGGTCCGGCGGTTTTCACCTCTGCCAGCAGTTCGTTTGGCACAACCCTGCGCGACTTCCAAGTCCAGCGCAGTGGGTGACAATCGAGCGCATCCGGCTAAAGGACTCTTACACACACCTCTGGTGGATGTCGCCGAGCGAGCGTCCTAAAGCAGACAATCGCCGCGTCTTGGTGGAATACAGCAAGTCAATGAAGCATCTGCTGGAGACGCAGTCCTACAACGCTGGACGCCGCCCCTCCGAGCATCACATCGGGGAGAAGTCGTTCCTCAAAAACAACCGCGGCGCGATTCCGGCCAGCGTGCTCAAGCTGGAGCACGACGAAAGCAATGGAGGCGACTCTCCGGGCAGCGTCCTCACGATGGCGAACACCCAAGCCTCAACTGACTACCAAAAGTTTTGCCGCGAACACGACATTGAGCCGCATCCAGCGCGAATGCCAATTCGGCTCGCTGAGTTTTTCATCAAGTTTCTCACGGAGCCGGGGGACTTGGTTCTTGACCCGTTCGGCGGCAGCAACACCACAGGCGCTGCGGCTGAAAATCTTACCCGCCGCTGGGTAGCCATTGAGCCGAACCCTGCATATATCGAAGGGTCGAAGGGTCGATTCGCGACTGCTCGCAACGGAGGTGCCGCGATCCATGTCAGCGCATGAGCATCCAAGCTGGTCGCTTCGTTACAAGCCGCGAGCGTGGCAAACGGAGGCACTACACATTTGGGTTGCGAATCAACGCGGCGTCGTTCGGGTAGTGACAGGCGGCGGAAAGACAGTGTTCGCGGAACTCTGCATGCTTCATTTCCGTGAGCGGTATCCGCGCGGAACATTCATTGTCCTCGTTCCAACGATTACATTGCTTGACCAGTGGTTCGTTGCGCTCCAAGACGAACTCGGCGTTCCCAAAGAAGAAATCGCGTGCTTCTCCAGTCAGGAGAAAGGGACAAAGCTCAAGGTGGTCAATCTCATGGTCATCAACACCGGGCGAACGCTTGCCCCGAGGCTGGCACGCGGCCAGGAAGTCATGCTGGTGGTTGACGAGTGTCACCGGGCTGGGAGTCCTGCCAATGCGCTCGCCCTCCAGATTCTACCAATCGCAGCGCTGGGGCTATCGGCAACACCTGAACGTCACTCCGACGAAGGATTTGAGAACCATGTGGTGCCCGCCCTGGGTGACATCATCTTTCGCTACGACTACACTCAGGCATTTCGCGATGGCGTCATCAGTCCATTCGAGCTTGTGAACGTGCGTGTGGAACTTTTGCCGAACGAAGAGAAGAGCTATTCACAACTGAGTAGAAGAGCGGCTCTGGAGTCCAAACGGCTCGAACAAGAAGGCGGTTCCGAGGAAAAACTCAAACGGATTTTGTTGGCGCGAGCCGCCGTTGCTTCGACTGCCGCGATGCGTATTCCTGTCGCAGCCAAGCTCGTCGAACAAAACCGAGGGCGTCGCACAATCGTCTTCCACGAGCGAATCGGCGCAGCGAACCGCCTCTTGGAAATCCTAAATGCGCGGGAACACTGTGCCACAGTTTACCACTCAAAGATTGGCCCAGCGCTCCGTCGTGACAACCTCCGCCTCTACCGCCAAGGGGTGTTTGATGTGCTTGTGACCTGCCGCGCGCTTGATGAGGGCATGAACGCTCCCGAAACAACCGTTGCCATCATTGCCAGTTCAACCTCAAGCGAAAGACAGCGCATCCAGCGTTTGGGACGCGTATTGAGACCGGCTCCCGGCAAGTCGCACGCCACCATTTTCACAATTTATGCAACGGATGTGGAAGACCGAAGGCTTAAGGAAGAGGCGAAAAAGCTGGAGGGGGTTGCTGGGGTCAAATGGTGCAGAGGCGTGAGCAACCGGCATGGCTAAAATTCTCTTCAACGACTGTTGGTTCGAGGAACTGGCACCTAACGCAGTTTACGAAGCGTCGTTTGAGGCAGTGTTAATGACCCAAGCAGAACGGTTGTGGCCGGAATACTTTGCTGTGCCGTTCAAATCGACGGTTTTTTCGCCCGACGATGCCGCCCGCGCTGACTTTGCTTTGGTTGAGCGAAACTACCGAGAGTGGTGGGTTGGTGAAGTCGAAATGGGGCATCATTCGTTCGAAGGGCATGTGCTTCCGCAAATCCGCACTCTTGCTTCCGCCACTTACGGTGCGAGTGAAGCCGATAGGCTTTGTCGGTCGGATGCGCGGCTTTCGCCCGCGAGGATGCTGGATTTGATGAAGGGGAAGCAACCGAGGGTTTTGGTTGTCGTTAACACGCCTCGGCCTGACTGGGTAGCCCCGCTGAATCGTTACGACGCTTGGCTGGCAATCGTCGAGGCGTTCAGGTCGGAGCGCAATGAGTTCGTTTACCGCGTCAACGGCAAGCACCCGACCGGCGCATCAGAAGTCGTGACTGTCTGTCGGCATGATGCAGTGCTGCCTCGCTGGCTGGTCGTTGAGTCGCCAGCGAGTCTCGGCGGAAAGAATTCAGAGAAACTCCGAATCTTTTATGAGGACCGGATCGCCGAGTGGGTCCGCGTGGACACGGCAGATAAGGTTTACCTGCGTGCGGACAGCGTTAACCCACTTCCCGCCCGCCAAGATTTTGAGATTCTCAAGCGTCCGGACGGTTCACTATCCTTCAGGCATCTCCAACAACCACGAGGTAAGAAATGAGCATACAACTCCGCATCGGTCCAGACGCCATCTCGTCCTACAAACGACTTGCCTACACGCCATGGCACGCCATCGCAGAATTTGTGGACAACTCCACGCAGTCCTACTTCGACCACGAAGCCCAACTGAAGGCTTCCTACGCCAAGAACTCGGGCGGATTGGAGGTTCGCATCGTCTATGAGCGCGAAACTGGAAAACTCCGCATCGCCGATAACGCCATGGGGATGACCTACGGCGAGCTTGAACGCGCGCTTCATGTTGCCAGACCGCCTGTGAACACGAGCGGACGCTGCAAGTATGGCATGGGGCTGAAGACGGCCGCGTGCTGGATTGGCAACCGATGGACGGTGCACACAAAGAAGCTCGGCGAAACTGTCGAACATCAAATCACGGTGAAGGTGGACGAGATCGCCGCAGGTTCAGCAGACCTCGGCTACAAGGCGATTGAGGGCCGTCCCGCTGACTTGCACTACACCATTATCGAGATCGATGAGCCAAATCGGGTGTTTCGCGGGCGCACTCTCGGCAAAATCAAGCAATTCCTCCGTTCGATGTATCGCGAGGACTTTCGAAATGGTCGTCTTAGTCTGCGATGGGATGACGAAGTCCTGACCTGGCAAGATGACCCGAACCGCTTCCTTCTCAGCTTGGATGGAAAGCCATACCGCCGGGAATTCAGTTTTGATGTGGATGGCAGGTCAGTAAAGGGAGAGGTTGGCATCCTTGCAAAAGGCAGCCGCGAAGAAGCGGGCTTCTCAATCATTCATTGCGGTCGCGTGGTTAAGGGTTGGCCTGATTCTTGGCGGCCAGAGACACTCTACGGCCAGTTGCAAGGCACGAACGACTTGGTCAACCAACGGCTCGTCGGTGAAATTCACCTCGACGCTTTTGAAGTAAGCCACACGAAGGACGACATTCTTTGGCTTGGCGACCAAGAGGACAAAGTTCAGGACGCGCTCCGAGAGCACTGCGGCGACTACCGCGACATTGCCCAACAATATCGCAAGAGAACGGATGACAGCCGAGGGCCGTCTCAAATTGAAGTTGATACTGCGATAGATGAGTTCAAACGCGAACTCAACTCGCCGGAAATGGTTGACCTCATTCAGATTGAGCCCGTCCCACCTCAACAGGTTGTCGAAGAAGCCGTTCATGCGGTTACAAAATCCGTCGAAGAATCACATGACGAGACGCACCGTGTGAAGGTCGGCAACTTAACCGTGCGGTTATTCGTGGTGCATGACATGTCAGCCAACGACTACTACGTCACTGTGGACGCTCGGAAGCCCGAAGAGGTCATCGTGGTCATCAACCAAGCGCATCCGCATTGGGGGCAAATCAAGGGCAGCGAGGGAGTGCTGAATTATTTGCGCCACTGCGCCTACGACGGCATATCCGAATGGCAAGCACGATTCAAAGCGGCTCGCCTCGACCCTGACACAATCAAGGTGCTCAAGGATCGGCTGTTACGCCTTCCATTCGAGATGGAGAAGCATGAGAGCGCAAACGGAACCAATTTGACTTAACCGGTGGTGGCGTGGCCGTCCGGTTAAAACTTCGGCTTCCTCGCAGCAGTGGTTAGGCCGGGGCGTGCGCCTTGAGGAGGTAGGCGCGGAACTGCTCGTAGTCCGCGCCCATGCGGTCGTAGTCCTCGGGCAGTTGCAGGCCGGTGGTCATCGCAGCGGGCACGTCGGGCGCCCAGCCCACGACCTTCTCGACTTCCTCGGGGAACTTCGCCGGGTTGGCGGTCTCGACGATGACGGCGGGCGTGTTGCCCAGCGGCTCGACGGCGCACCAGTCGAGGAAGCCCTGCCACGCGACGACGCCGTGCGGCTCGAGCAGAATCTGATACTTGTTCCAGAACTCGCGGAGCGACGTGCGGGTGCGCTCGTCGTTGATGGAGGTGGAGAAGAGGTCGCGGCGCATCGCGACGAGGTCCGGCGGGCGGTGGATTTTCCCGGTCTCGTCCATGTGCCCGCCATAGACCGCGACGAGCCGGGCGAGGTTGCTCGGATGGCCGACGTTCATCGCGTTGGAGACGGAGTTGCGCGAGGGGGAGACCTTTTCATAGACGCCGCTGGCCAAGTAGCGCGGGAAGGCGTCGTTGTCGTTGACGGAGGCGATGATTTTGCGCACGGGCAGGCCCATCTCGCGCGCGACGACCGCGCCCATCATGTCGCCGAAGTTGCCGCTCGGGATGCTGAAGACCATCGGCTGGCCGGGCCACGCGAGGCGCGAGGCGGCGTAGAAGTAATACACGCTCTGCGGCAGGAGGCGGCCGATGTTGATGGAGTTCGCGGAGGAGAGGTGGATGCGGGCGAGCGCGGGGTCGGCGAAGGCGCGTTTCACCATCGCCTGGCAGTCGTCGAACTTGCCGTCCACGGCCACGGTGCGGACGTTCTCCTTGAGCGTGGTCATGAGCTTGCGCTGGCTCTCGCTGACCTCGGCGATGGGGAAGAGCACGATGACACGGACGCCGGGCACCTCGTGAAACGCGTGCGCCACGGCCGCGCCGGTGTCGCCGCTGGTGGCGGTGAGGATGGTTACTTGACCGCCGACCTCCTGCAAAAACCGGCCGAACATCTGCGCCATCATCTGCGCGGCGAAGTCCTTGAAGGACGCGGTCGGGCCTTGGTCCAGCCGCATGAGATGCACGCCGCGCTGGATGACTTCGAGCGGCACGCCGAAGTCGTAGGCCCGGTCGCACATCGCGGCGAGGGCGTCGTCGGGGATGACGCCGTCGGTGAACTTGCGCAGCACGCGGAAGGCGACCTGCCGATACGGCAGCCCGGCGAACTCGGCGATTTCCGCCGGCGTGATGTGCGGGAAGCGCTCGGGCAGATACAGGCCGCGGTCGGGCGCCTGCCCGGCGAGGAAGGCCTCGCGGAGGTTGACGGACGGCGACTGGCCGTTGGTGGAGCGGAAAAGCAAGGTGCTCATGGCAATGAAACCGCCGCCGGGCGTCGGTGAAGTTGAGGCTGGAAAAAGGCCGCCGCCGCAGGCAAGCTCGCCCCGTATGTTGCGCGACCCCTGCTGGGTGAAGTCACGCATCGGCGCGCGGATTCTGCTGCGGGCCGAGGCGGGCAAGCTGACGGCCCGGGACATCCGGCTGGCGCGGCGCTTCGGCGTGGACCGAGGCGTCGAGGACCGGCTGCTGGACCAAGCGCTGGCCAGCATCGGCGCGGAGAAGCGACGACGCGGGCTGTTACCGCCCCTGCCCAAGATTTATGTTCCCGCCATCTGAAAGGTGGCACCCGGAGGTGCGTTGGGATTCGCCCGCTGGCAAGATGCTTGACCGCGTGGTTGCCGTGTTGCCTGTCGAGCGCACTTGGAAGCTCATCGTCTTCGGCTCCGCACCCCTGCAACTCGGGTTGGATGAAACCTTCGTCAGCGCCGACGTGGACATTACGATGGAGTATCCCGATGAAGACGTGGCGGTGGAGCGCTGCCTCAACGAAGCGCAGATGCTGAAAGGCCAGCAGGATTTCTACGTCGAGGTCGTCCCCCGCTACGTCTTCAACGCGCCGCATGACTGGCAGACGCGGGCCTACCGCGAGCAGCGCCGGCACGTCGAGTTCACCTTCCCGCATCCCGTGGACATCCTCGTCGCCAAGGTCTGCCGCGTGGCGGAGAAGGACTTGAACGCCTTCCGCCTCGTGCGCCGGCTCACCGGGCATCCGACGCCGGAGGAACTGATTCGCCTGCTGCGCAACGCGGTGGACATCTACCGGCCGCGCTTCGACGAGGAATTCGGCGGCGACCCCGTCGCGAACACCAAGGTGGTCTGGCGCGAAATCTTCGGCGCGGACATTGACGTGCGGGCGGAAATCATCCGGCCCGCGCTGGAGGAGCGGCGAAAATACTTCAACCAAGGCGAGGGCCTGAAGGACAAGCTCCGCGCCATCGGCGGCGGCTGAAGCCGTGCCGGCGGTTTGCAACCGCCGTCCAGCGTGTTTCCCGGCGCAAAGGGCGGCGGTTGCAAACCGCCGGCACGCGCGCGCTGGCTCCCGGTGGTGCATCACTCGAAGCTTTCCACCCGAATCATCACGGGCGCGGACTTCACCACGGGCAGCTTCGCCACGGCGGCGAGGGCCTTGCGCATCGCGGCGTTGGGCGCGTCGTGAATCATCAGTATGACGGGCACGGTCTCGCCATCATGGCCCTCGGGCTGGATGATGGAGGAGATTCCAATCTTCGCCTTCGCGAGGATGCCGGCGATTTTCGCGAAGACGCCGGGCCGGTCCTCGACCGTGAGCCGCACGTAGTAGCGCGACACCACGTCGTCCATCGGCAGCACCGCGCCGTCGCGCTCGTGCGGGACGAACGGCGGGATGCGGTTCTTGGTGCCGCACTTGAGGTCGAGTGCGGCATCGGCGAGGTCGCTCAACACCGCGCTGGCCGTGGCGTCCTGGCCCGCGCCGCGCCCGTAGTAAAGCGTGTCGCCGACGACGTCGCCGCGCACATAGACGGCGTTGAAGACGCCGTTGACGTTGGCGAGGACGTGCGAGTTCGGGACGAGCGCGGGATAGACGCTGACTTGAATTGCGAATGGTGAATTGCGAATGGCGAATTTTCCGCCGCGTCCCTGCCGAGCATTCGGCATTCGCAATTCTCCATTCGTCATTGCCTTCACGCAGCCGAGCAGGCGGATGGTGTAGCCCAGCTTCGTTGCGAACTCGATGTCCTGCCGCGTGATGCTGCGAATGCCCTCGGTGTAAATCTGCTTCGGATTCACCCAGAAGCCGTGCGCGAGCGACGCGAGGATGCCGGTCTTGTGCGCGGCGTCGTGGCCGTCCACGTCGAGGTCCGGCGGCGTCTCCGCGTAGCCGAGGCGCTGGGCGTCCGCGAGCACGGCGGCGAAGTCCGCGCCCTCGTCCTTCATGCGCGTGAGGATGTAGTTGCAGGTGCCGTTGACGATGCCGAAGAGCCGCGTGATGCGGTTCCCGATGAGGCCCTCGCGCAACACCTTGATGATGGGGATGCCGCCCGCGACGCTCGCCTCGTAGTAGAGATTGGTCCCGTATTGCTGCGCCGCCTCGAACAACTCCTCACCGTGCGCGGAGAGCAACGCCTTGTTCGCGGTGACGACGGGCTTGCCGAGCTTGAGCGCCGCGAGCACGACCTGCCGCGCCGTCGTGGTGCCGCCCATCAACTCGACGACCAAGTTCACCGCCGGGTCCGCCACGACCGCGTGCCAGTCGGTGGTGAGCAGTCGGGCAGGGATGTGGACCGCGCGGGCCTTCCGCAAGTCGCGCACCGCGACGCGCGCGACGGTCAGGGACACGCCCAACCGCGACGCCATGAGCGCGCCGTTGCGCTGGATGGCCTGGAACACGCCGCCGCCGACGGTGCCGCCACCAATGATGCCCAGATTCACCTGCCGCATAGAGGCGCGGACACTACGCGAAGGGAACGGCCAGACAATTCCTTTTTGGCCCGCTTGTTGCGCCCAACGCCCGCTCAGGCGAACGCCTCGCGAATCGCCTTCCCAGTGCCGGCCACGCCGGTGAGGCGCTCGGGGCGGCCGTTGTGCTCGAAGAACAGGTCATCGTTCGCCAGCCCCATCGCGTGGAGGATGGTCGCGTGGAAATCCTTCACCGACTTCGGATCCTGCTCGGCGCGCAGGCCGATGGCATCCGTCGCGCCGATGCTTTGCCCGCCCTTGATTCCGCCGCCGGCAAGCCAGCCAGTGAAGCCGTAGGGGTTGTGGTTGCGGCCCGCGCCCCCTTGCAGCATCGGCGTGCGCCCGAACTCGCCGGCCCACACGACGAGCGTCTCGTCGAGGAGTCCGCGCTGCTTGAGGTCCGTGAGCAGCGCGGCCGTGGCCTGGTCGGTCTGGTGTGCGTTGCGCTCGGCGTAGTCCTTGTTGTTGTCGTGGCCGTCCCAGCCGTATTTGTCCACGCCCTGATAGACCTGCACCACGCGCACGCCACGCTCCAGCAGCCGCCGGGCGAGCAGGCACTGGCGGCCATACTGCGCCTTGATGCGCTTCGGGTCGTTGACGCCATAAAGTTCGAGCGTCGCCGCCGACTCGCCGGACAAGTCGCCGACATCCAGCGCCTCGGACTGCATCCGATACGCCAGCTCGTAGCTCGCGATGCGCCCGTCGAGGTCGAGCAGGCCGGGCCGCGCGTCGCGATGGGTTTTGTTGAACGCCTGAATCAAATCGAGCGTGTCGCGCTGTGTGCCGGCCAGCTCGGCGGGCGGCTTGAGGTTGAAGACCGGTTCGCCTTCGTGCCGGAACTTGGTCGCCTGAAACGCCGCCGGGAGAAACGCGTTCGACCAGTTCGCCGTGCCGCCGAAACCGCCGACCTGGAACAACACCACGAAGCCCGGCAGGTTCTGGTTCTCCGAGCCAAGGCCGTAGGTCAGCCACGAGCCGACGCTGGGCCGGTCGCCAATGATGACGCCGGTGTTCATCTGGTAGGTCGCCGGCGCGTGGTTCGACGAGTCGCAATGCAGCGACTTGATGAAGCAAAGCTCGTCCAGGTGCTTCGCGGTGTGGGGCATCAGCTCGCTCGCCCACGCGCCGCAGCGGCCGTGCTGCGCCCACTTCCAGGGACCGGCCAGCAGCTCGTTCTTCGACGAGTTGAAGACACCGCCGACCTTGTCCTTGAGGTTCTTGATGCTGTCCGGCACCGGCTTGCCGTGGAGCTTGAGCAGCTCGGGCTTGTGGTCGAACAAGTCCATGCTGGGCGGCGCGCCGTATTGGAAGAGCCAGAGCACGCGCCTGGCCTTGGCCGCGAAGTGCGGCGGGCGCGGCGCGAGCGGGCGCATCGGGTCAATGCGCCGGTTCTGCGCGAAGTTCTGGCCGCGCGCGGAATCCGCGAGCAGCGCGGACAACGCGAGCGCGCCGGCACCGCCGCCGCAGCGGAGCATGAAGTCGCGGCGGGAAGGCGGTGTGGCGGGGCGCGGGAAGTTCATCTGCCCTTTGGTGGCCGATCGGGAGGCAGCCGTCGCTCAAACTTCAGCAACGCGTTCTCCAGCCGGAGCATGAGCTTTTCGTGTTCGTGGGCCGTATTTTCGCGGTCGCGCTGCTGGTCGAAGGCCAAGCGCTCCACCAGTTCATTCAACAGCTCAAGTTCCTCCCGTTGCTTGGACAGCTCCTCTTCGAGCTTGTCCATGCGGTTCCACAGGGTGAAGACCCGCTTGATGAAATCCAACACGCTGCGCCACATAGGTCAGCGGGCGAGCAGCTTCTCGATGCGCGCGAGGCGGGCACGGGAGGACTTGCGCATCCGCTCGATTCGCTTGTCCCGCTCGGCCATCCGCCGTTCGATAACGTCCACCGCCACGTTGAACTCGCGCAGCGCGGCGAGCACGTCGGCTTCGGTGACTTCGACTTTCGACAGCGGCATGGCTTTGGTTGGCATGGCGTGAAATTAGGAGTTGCCCGGCAGGGCGTCAACTGGCGGAAAGCCCGTCAATCCACATACACAAACTCGTTCACGTTCAGCAGCGCGCGGCAGAACTCGGGCAATGCGGCCTTCCCGTGCTTGGCGAGGAACGCGGCGGCGTGCTGGTGTTCGGCGGCGGTGGGTGCGCGGCCGAGCGTGAGCCGCACCGCGCGCTCAAGTTGCCGGGCGGCATCTTCGCCGGCTTCCGTCGCGACGCGCGCGGCCAGGGCTTTCGCGGCGCGCAGGGAGAAGTCGCTGTTCAACAGGTTCAGCGCCTGCGGGGCGACGGTCGTCACGTCGCGGCGCGCGCAGGAGAGCGCGGTGTCCGGCAGGTCGAAGACCTGCAGGAACGGCAGCGGCAGGCAGCGCTTCTGGACGAGATAGAGCGAGCGCACGTCGCAGTCCTCCTCCTTGTCCGCATACCAGCCCTGGCGGCGGCCGCTGTCCTTGCCTTCAAGGCCCTCGAGCACGCCGGGCTGGGCCTTCAAAATCTCCTCAGGCAGCGGCGGCCAGAGCGGCTTGCCGCCCATGTGAGGCCGCAGCCTGCCCGAGACGGCGAGCATCGTGTCGCGCATCGTCTCGGCGTCGAGCCGGCGCGGGTTCTGACGCCAGAGGAGGTGGTTGGCGGGGTCGAGCCGTTGAGCAGAGGAGTAATTAGTAATTAGTGATTGAGTGCTTAGTGGTGACTTGGTGGCCGTTGGCGACTTATTACTAATCACTAAATACTGGCTACTCCCCTGCTGATACGCCTGGCTCGTCACCATCAGCCGGTGCATCGCCTTCACGGACCAGCCGCGCCCGACGAACTCCGTGGCCAGCCAGTCGAGCAGCTCGGGGTGCGTGGGCTTGGGGCCGGCGTAGCCGAGGTCGTTCGGGTTCGCACAGAGTGGCGCGCCGAAGTGATGCTGCCAGAGCCGGTTCACCAGCACGCGCGCGGTGAACGGATTCGTTGGCGACGCAATCCACTCAGCCAGCGCAAGGCGGCGGCCTGTGGTGCCGGGGCGCGGGGCCTTCACTTTTGCGGGGTTCGGATCGAAGACGCTGAGGAAACCCGGCTGCACCTCGTCGCGCGGCTCGGTAAAGTCACCTTGGAAGAAGAGCTTCGTCGGCTCCGCGTTGCCGTCGCTGACGGCCATCGCGACGGTGAACGCGCGTTTCTGCTTCTTGAGTTCGTCCACCTTCGAGGTCGCTTCGCCGTGGCGCTTCCTGCCCGCGTCATCGAGCGCGGCTAGGGCGTCCTTGTCGCTGACCTTCACCTTCTCCAAGTGCGGCTCCAGCTTCTTCTTCGTGGCCTCGTCGCGCCTGGCCTCGTCAATCTTCAACAGTTCCTGAATGTCCGCAGGCAGCTTGGCGATGCGCTCGGCGCGGAGCTTCTGACGGGCGGGCGCGAGCGCTGCCTCCACGGGCTTCTGCGCCTCGGCCACCTGCTTGTCCACGCCGACGTTGTGCGCCTTGATGGCGGCCTGCTCGGGCGCGAGGTCAATGGGCAGGTCATCGCGCGACTTCACGGCGGCGAAGAAGGCGCGGAAGCGGAAATGATCGGCCTGCGAGAGCGGGTCGTATTTGTGATCGTGGCAGTTGCAGCAGGAGAAGGTCAGCCCGAGGAACGCGCTGCCGGTCGTGTTCACGAGGTCGGCCATGAGGTCGTTCCGCGCCTTGCGCTCCTCCTGAAAGATGCTGGCCGTGCTGTCGTAAGTCCCGAGGCGCAGGAAACCGGTGGCGATGAGCGCATCGGCCTCGCCGGAAGTCTTCGGCGGGCCGCTCAACAGCTCGTCGCCGGCGAGCTGCTCGCGGATGAAGCGGTCATAAGGCATGTCCTGGTTGAACGCGCGCACGACGTAATCGCGGTAGCGCCACATCTCGGGGCGGAACTCGTCGCGCTCGTGACCGTTCGAGTCGGCGTAGCGGACGACGTCGAGCCAGTGCCGCGCCCAGCGTTCGCCGTAGCGCGGGGAGGCGAGGAGGCGGTCCACGAGGCGCTCGTAGGCTGAGTTCACACTTTCCCGCTTTCCCACCTGCTCACCTGCCCGCGCCGGGGCAGGTGAGAAAGTGGGAGAGTGAGAAGGCGAGCACTCGCGCTCGAAGGCCGCGATTTCCTCGGGCGTCGGCGGGAGGCCGATGAGGTCGAAGTAGAGGCGGCGGATGAGCGTGCGCGGGTCGGCCTCGGGGGAGAAAGAGAGTTTCTTCTCGGCGAGTTTGGCGAGGAGGAAACGGTCAATCGGGTGGGAAGTGTTCAGTGACCAGTTTTCAGTGTTCAGTGGGAAACCTTTGCTCCCAGCCGTGCCTTTGCTCCCGACTGCGGTCTTGCCCGACTGAACACTGGACACTGAATACTGAACACTTCCCCCCGGCACCGCCGGTCGCACCGGCTGTTTCAGCGACCACAGGTCGAGGCGTTCGCCGCGCCAGATTTTTCGGATGGGATTTTCCGGGTCGGTCCAGGCGTCGCCGAGATGCCTGGCGGGCGCGGTGATCTTGAGCGCGAGCTGGCCGTGGCCGGGCGCGTAGGCGTCGAGGCTCGCCACGTCGGGTGCAAGGAGCACGCTGTCGAAGAAGGCTTCATCGCCCTGGTCGCACGTCGGCGCGAGGCCGGTGAGCGTGCAGTTGCCGAGGTCTTTCCAGAGGTCCACCGTCACCACCGTCCACGCGGTCGGCGCGGTGTCGCCCACGGAGATGGCGGCCCAGCCGGTGGTGTTCGGGCCGGCGACGTAGCGGCCTTTCGGCTCCTTCGCATCGGGCCATGCGCCGCCGCGGGCCAGCTCGAGCATCACGCTGCCGCCGCCGCGCTTCCTCCACGCGAAGCGCAGGAAGCGCACCTGGCCCGGCGCGGGCTGCTCGCGGACCTCGAAGTTCCAGCCGGGAATCTTCACCGCGTCGCGCTGGAGAGGCGTCATGCCCAGTGCGGCCCTGCCCCGGAACACATCGTCGGTCACGAGGCGGGCCTTGCCCTTGCCGCTCGTGAGCACGGCGATGAACTCCTCCTCGTCCTCGAAGAGCACGGCCACCGGCTCGGGCCAGAGCGCACCGGCCTTCACCCAGGCTTCGAGCGCGGCGATGTCCTTGGCGGGGAGCTTTTCCTTCGGCGGCATCGCGAGCTCCTTTGTCGCGTGACGGACGGCCTGGAGCAGGAGGCTTTGCTGCACCTCGCCGGGGACGAACGCGGGGCCGTGCTCGCCGCCTTTGAGCGCGGCGGCGCGGGAGTCAAGGCGCAGGCCGCCCTTCTGCTTGTCCGGCCCGTGGCAGGAGACGCACTTGCTGTCGAGCAGCGGCCTGACCTGATCGCGGAAGCGCGCCGGCTCCGCGCGGCTCCCGGTGCCCAGCAGCAGCGCGCAGCAGCAGGACCAGAAAGTTTGCGCGCGTGTCATGGTGGCGGTGAGAGAGACGAGGCAGGCGGAAGGCCGCTTCAGAAAGGTAATCGCAACTTGCGACGGAGCACCGGCGCGCTAGGGTCGGGCACTCGCCTATGAAAGCCGTTGTCGCCCTGCTCTCCGTCGTGCTGCTCCTCGCCGCGTGCAAACGGCGCACGCCGGTCGCGCCGGCCCCGGCGGCCTCGGAGCCGGCGGGCAAGCCCGTTGCGCCGCCCGCACCGGCAGCCGGCGGCGCAGCGCGCATCGTGGCGGGCGACCAGAATCTTCCGGCGCTCAACCGCGCGTTGAAGGCCTACCTGGCCAAGCACAAGAAGGCCCCGGCGAAGCTCGACGATCTTGCGACGGAAGGATGGGTTCCCTTCGTGCCCTTCGCGCCGCCCGGGATGCGCTATGAGCTGGATGCCGCGCGCGGAGAAGTGAGGCTCGTCAACCCGATGGTGAAGTGACTCGTGCCGGCGACTGGCAGTCGCCGCGTTGCGCGTTCGAATCCAGCCGACGGCGACTGCAAGTCACCGGCACGGGGAATGGGTTTTCGCCCTTGCGTGAGACGGGGCCACGCCTACAGTCCGACCATGCCCGGTCAACCTGCTCCCGCCAAGCGGTCCAGCTTTGCCTTCACGCTGATTGAACTGCTCGTGGTCATCGCCATCATCGCGGTTCTCGCTGGGATGCTGTTGCCCGTGCTGTCCAAGGCCAAGGCCCGCGGCCAGGAAGTGGACTGCCTGAACAACATGCGGCAGATCGGTTTCGCCGTGAACCTTTACTCGACGGATTACACTGACAAACTCCCCTTGGTGCGCAACTGGGGGCCCAACTGGGGCACGACCTTTTCGATGCGGCCCGAGCCAATCTGGCTGCCCGAGATCATCGCGCCGTATGTGGGCGGGCACCCGGGCGGGAACACAAACGTGGTGCCGAAGGTCTTCAATTGCCGGGAGGGCCTCAAACGGTTGCAGAGCGCAACGCTTGCAAACCTTAAAAACTACTACACCGGCAACCGGACCAATTCGTATGTTTGGAACCACCGGTATTCGGCCAGTGCTGGGAACCCACTCGGACTTCCGGCTGGCATGTCCCTTGCGACGTCCATCACTGATCGGAATACCAGCAGGATACTAAAGCCTTCCATCGCTGTGGTGCTCTGGGAGCTGCCCTACTGGAATACCCCTGCAAACGGCTTGCTGACAGATATGCCCCACCGCCTCGGCATCAACCTCACCTATGCCGACGGCCACGCCGCGCACTACAAGGGCGTGCCGGCCGAAACCGACTGGTGGGCGTTTCACAGCCAGGACGGCTGGGATTACTGAATCATGCCAACCGCGACACGTTCTCGGACCACCCCTCCACCCCTCGTGAAAAACTTCGCAGTCCTAGTGGCCATTGCCGTCGTGACGTTGATGGGTTGCCGGAGGAGCTCTCCTGTGCCGAAGCCTGGCACCGCTGCTTCATCCGAGCCGTCACCAGGCGCGGCCAGTGACATCACGGCCGACCCCAACTTGGCGCTCGGGTCTTTCCTGATGGCCAAGGGCCGTTTGCCAACAAACATTCAAGAGCTGGTCACGGAGAAGTTTCTGCGCGCCGTGCCGCCGGCGCCGCCGGGAAAAAAGCATATGGTTGACCCGAAGTCGGGACGCGTGGTGCTCGTCGCCCAGTGAGCCGCGTGAAGCGGGCGCCCGACCAAGTGTGCGCCCCGAGAAACTTGCTGCCCTACTTCCCGATTTCCAGCGCGAAGAGCTGCTTCTTGTCGCGCTGGTAAATCTTCCCGTCCGCAATCGCCGGGTGGCTCCAGGTGGTGCCGCAGACCTGGATGCGGCCCAGTTCCGCGAACTTCTCCGGGCTGGCCTGGAGCAGCAGCAGCGTGCCGGTCATGTCCTGCACCAGCAGCTTGTCGCCGGCGGCGATGACCGCCGCGTAGTCGCCGAAGCCGGGCTGGCTCCACTTCAGCTCGCCGGTCTTGAAGTCCACGCAGATGAAGTCCGTCTTCGCGCCGCTGCCCAGGCCGTAGAGATGGCCGCTGACCAGCACGGGCGTGGCGAGCGTGACCTTGATCTTGTCGTTCTTCCACGCCGGCCCGACCTTGAAGCCGCCGCTGTCCTTGCTGATGGAAAACTTGGTCAGGCCCACCGAGGACGACGAGATGGTCACGGAGTTGTCCGCGAGGATGGGCGTGAGCACATGGCGCTTGGCCCCGGTCTTCACGGGCGTCTGCCACAGGATTTTTCCGCCCGCCACGTCCACGCCCATGAGGGAATCGCCGGTGAGATGCACCACCTGCCGCGTGCCGGCCAGCGTGCCGACCATGAGCGAGGAATACGCGGTGTTCTCCTTGCCCGCCGTCCACAGCACCTTGCCGGACTGCTTGTCGAAGGCGACGAGCGTGCCCCTGGTCGGGCTGCCCACGGGGACGAAGATGCGGTCGCCGTCAATCACCGGCGAGCCGTTGTTGCCGTGGCGGCGCGAGGCGGTCTCCCGGGCTTCGGGATCCTTGCTCGAATTGCCAAAGAACGGCGCGGCCCAGTCCTTGCCGAAATCGGTCTGCCAAAGCGTCCGGCCGTCCGCGAGGGCGAGGCAGCGGAACGCGCCCCGGCAGCTCTGGGTATAGACGCGGTCGCCGTCCACCAGCGGGGTGCAGCGCGGGCCGGTGCCGTAGGCATTCGAGAACGCCTCGGATTCGCCCACGGCGGCGTGCCACAATTCCTTGCCCGTCTTGAGGTCCACCGCGTGCGCCACCTCCTGGCCGCCCTGCTCATCGAGGTAGATCAGCTTGCCGCCCGCGACGATGGGCGAGGCCTGGCCGTTGCCGACGGGGATGCTCCAGAGCGTCTTCGGCTCCTTGGGCAGCGTGGCGATGGTGGCGGCAACGTGGCCGTCGCGGTTGGGGCCGCGCCATTGCGCCCAGTCGGCGGCGAAGGCGGGCAACGTGAGCGTGGCGGCGGCGAGGAGGAGCGAGGTTTTCATTTGCGTGCGCGGATATTGACGGCGGCGGGTGCGCTGGCAATCAAGTTCCCGCGCCGCCGCGCCGTGAGGGGGCCACGCTGGTCCCCCATGAGCGCGCCGTGAAGCCCCGCCGTTGACAAGCGCCCGCCGGACGCGGACAACTCCGCGCATGACGAAGGTCGCCATCATCGGTGCGTCGGGTTACTCGGGTGAGGAATTGGTGCGGCTGCTCCTGTCGCATCCGCACGCGGAGCTGGTCGCCGTCACCTCGCGCCAGCAGGCGGGGCAGACGGTCGCGCAGGTGTTCCCGAAGTTCGCCAGCCATCCGCGCGCGCGGGCGCTGCGGTTCGTGGAGCCAAACGCGGAAGTGCTCGCCACGCAGGCCGAGGTCGTCTTTCTCGCGCTGCCGCACGGCGTGGCGGCGGAGTTCGCGGTGCCGCTGCTCAACGGCGGGGCGCGGGTCATTGATCTCAGCGCGGACTTCCGGCTCAAGAGCGCCGCGATCTACCAGGAGTTTTACGCGCACGATCATCCCGCGCCGGAGCTGCTGGCCAAGTCCGTCTATGGCCTGCCGGAAGTGCATCGCGCGGCCATCCAGGGCGCGACGCTCATCGCCTCGCCCGGCTGCTATCCCACGAGCATCCTGCTGCCGACGCTCCCGCTGCTGCGCGCCGGCCTCATCAAGCCGCAGGGCATCATCGCCGACTCGATGAGCGGCGTCAGCGGCGCGGGCCGCAAGGCGGAGCCGGACTACCTGTTCGTCGAGTGCAACGAGAGCGTGCGCCCCTACGGCGTGCCCAAGCACCGGCACCTGTCGGAGATCGAGGAGCAGCTCGCGCTCGCGGCGGGCGGGCCGGTGACGATCCAGTTCACGCCGCATTTGATTCCGGTGAACCGCGGCATCCTCACGACGCTTTACCTCGCGCCGGCGAAACATTTCTCCACCGCCGAGGAAGCCGCCGCGCTCGGCACGCAAATCGCCGCGTGCTATCAGGCCGCGTATGCAAACGAGCCGTTCGTCCGCTTGCTCGAAGGCAAGGCCCTGCCCGACACGAAGAACGTCGTCGGCACCAACGTCCTCGAACTCGCCTGGCGGCTCGACCCGCGCACGGGCCGGCTCCTCGTGATGAGTGCCGAGGACAACATCGTGAAGGGTGCCAGCGGCCAGGCCGTGCAGAGCTTCAACATCCTGTGCGGCTACCCGGAGACGGCGGGACTGCTCTGAGCCAGCATCTGAGGACAACCGCGCAGGGGACTTTTCACGGGTTGGCGGCGTCCGAGCTGTTGGCCGCACCCCTGCGACGACGCCCGTTACGGCGATGGCCCAGACTTCACTCCGGCAGTTCCTTGTCCTTCGTTTCCGGCCCCAGCCAGATGATGAAGATGCCGATGACGTAGATCACCGCCATCACGGAGCCGGCCTTGGGGAAGCTGCCGTCGAAGGCCTTCATCAGCGTGGCGGTTTGCAGGCCGCCGATGGCCGCGACGATGCGTCCGAAGTTGAACGAGAAGCCCTGTCCCGTTGCGCGCACCGCCGTGGGGAACAGCTCCGGGAAGTAGAGCGGGAAGAAGCCGTAGAAAGACGCGGTGATCCCGCCCGCCAGAAACGCCGCGACGAGGAAGCCCGTGCCGAAGGTGGAGTTGCCCTGATAAAACCACAGCGCCGACACGATCGAGCCGATGCACATGACCGTGTAGGTGATGCGCCGGCCAAACCGGCCCGCTGCGACCGCCGCCACGATGGTCGCCACGATGGCCCCGACGGCGGTGGCGATCTGCGTTTTCTCCTTCGCGTAGTATTTCACTTCCTTCGTGTCCGGCTGGAGCTGGCCGGCCCAGCGCGGTGCCCATTGGATGGAACCCCAGGTGCCCAGCAGCGCCACGGCTGCGAGGCCCGCGCCGAGCAACATGCTTTTGACGACCGTTTGCTGCGACTCGGGTTTCAACGAGCCGGCGGCAATGGCGCGTCCCAGATACTGCCGCACCGGATGCAGGAAGCTGAACAGCGCGATCACCAGGCCGACGATGGTGGCCAGCGTCGCCAGCAGGCCGCTGATGTGCGCGCCCGCCGGCGACCACACGTAAATGATGCCCAGCGCCGCACCGCAGCCGATCAGCACGCCGAATAGGTCGGAGTTGTTCCAGTGCGAGGTCGCGCCTTTGGCCTTCTCGTCCTCCCATTTCTCCGACTCCGGAACGAAGAGGCGGATGAAGAAAATCAGCAGCGCCGGGAACGCACCGCTGATCATCAGGAAGCGCCAGGCGGAGTTGGCGAGCAGCTTCGCGGTCGTCGCGTCCGAGCAGCCGATGCCCTTGAGCAGCCCCTCAATGCCGCCAATGAAGCCCGTCAGACTCATGCTCAACAGCGCAACCATGAGGAAGCCCACGTTCGCCGCCGCGCCGATGAGGCCCGCGATGAACGCGCGCGACTTGCCCGGCCAGATCTCATTCACCAGCGCCACGCCGAGCGACCACTCGCCGCCCATGCCCAGCGAGGCGATGAACCGCAGCGCCGCGATGTGCCACGCCTCCGTCGCGAATCCGCACAGGCCCGTGAAGATGGCGTAGGTGAAGATGCTCAACGACATCGCGCGCACCCGCCCGATCTTGTCGCCCAGCCAGCCGAAGAGGACGCCGCCGCTGGCCGCGCCGATGAGGAAGACAGCGATGATGGCCCCGAACCACTTCGCCGCGTCCGTGTCCGGTGAGGTCGGCCCGAGCAAGTCCTTGAGCGCCGGCTGGCCGATGAGCGGGAAGAGGCCCATCTCGAACCCGTCAAACATCCACCCCAGCAGGGCGGCGAGCAGGGTCATGTATTTGGCACCTTGGGTGGCGGGCGGGCGGGCGGTTTCGTTGCTCATGCGTTTCGGCGGTATGGCTGGCCGGCATTGCTAAAGACAAAGCGGGGACGGGTCAAACCATTTGCCCGACCGGTCGTGCGTCAGTTTGACGGTCATCTGGCGGAGCGCCGAGCATTGTTTGGCCAGAATGTTCCAGTTCGCTCAGGCCGAGCAATGCTCGGCGCTCCGAACTGATACACCACCGCCCGACCTGGTCGCCAAGCCGCGAAGGATCACGGGGCCGGAGCGGTGCGCTCCAGCGGCACGGGCCGGAACCGCCGCCGCTGATACCACGCCACGCCGATCAGGTCATGCAGGCCGCGCCCGAGCCGGTTCCACACGCCGTATTTCGAGACGCCCGCCACGCGGGGCCGGTGGTTCACCGGCACCTCGCGCACCCGGAAGCCGCCGCCCGCCACGAGGATCGGCAGGAAGCGATGCAGGCCGTTGAAGCCGAACACGCCCTCCAGCGCCGCGCGCCGGAACACGCGCAGCGCGCAGCCCGTGTCGCGGAACTCCGCGCCCAGCGCCGCGCCGCGCGCCGCGCGGGCGAGCCGGGAGGAGACGCGGCGCACGAAGGTGTCCTGCCGGTTCCGCCGCCAGCCGCAGGCGAAGTCACACGCGTCCAGCTCCTGCAACAGGCGCGGCAGGTCGGCGGGGTCGTTCTGCAAGTCGCCGTCCAGCGTGGCCAGCAGCGGGCGGTTCGTGTTCTGGATGCCGGTCCACAGCGCCGCGCTCTGGCCGGCGTTGCGCGTGTGGCGCACGCCGCGCACGCGCGGGTTCGCCCGGGCCGCCTCGCAGACCTTTTCCCAAGTCTGGTCCCGGCTCCCATCGTCCACAAAGACCAGTTCCCAGTCGTTCGGCACGGCCGCGAAGGCCGCCGCCACCTCGCGGGCCATGGGCAGCACGTTGTCCGTCTCCTCAAACACGGGGACGATGATGGAAATGGGTTCCGGCACGGCGGGAAGCTAGCGGTCCGACCAGAGGGGGAAAAGCGAATTGCGCCCGGCCCGCCGGTTCACCGGCAGTTCTGCTCCAGCATTTCCTCGATGCGTTTCAGCCAGCGGCCGGTGGCCACCCCGATGCGTTGCAAATCCTGCGCGGCGACCGGCAGCGCGGCGGCCACCGCCTGCCGCTCCAGCCGGCGGCAGAGCGTGGTCGCCGCCCGGGCCGGCACGCGGAATTCCCGCTGCAACTCCGCGCAGTCGAGCTGCCGCAGGCCCGAGGGCCGGTCGGAGAAAATCTCGTTGGTGAGCTTGAGCATCCGTGAGCCGGTCGCGTGCAGCTCCCGCATCCCGACCAGGAACGGCCCGGGCGCGGCGGCCCCCGCCTCCTCGACGATCAGCTCGCAGTAGCCGAGAATCGGGTTGATGGGCGTGCGCAGGTCGTGCCGCAGGGTGCGCAGGGCCTCGGTGCCGGCGGGCAGGTGCAAATGCCGCTTCGCAAATTCCGGCCGGCGGCGCTGTGGCTTCATGGGGCGGGGGGCGGGAGCTTCAGCAAGGCCGCCATCTTGGCCAGCAACCGCGGCAGTTCCACCGGCTTGGTCTCGAAGTCATCGCAACCGGCCTGCGTCGCCTTCTCCTCCTCGCCCATCATCGCGTGCGCCGTGAGCGCGATCACCGGGATGTGCCGGGTGGCGGGCGCGGCCTTGATGCGCTTCGTCGCCTCCCAGCCGTCCAGCACCGGCAGGCCGAGGTCCATGATGACCAGGTCGGGCAGCTCCTGCTCGCAGCGCGCCACCCCCTCCGCGCCGTCCACCGCGAGCGACACCTCATAACCCCGGCGGGCGAGCCGGCGCGAGAGCATGTCGCGGTTCATCTCGTTGTCTTCGACCAGGAGGATTTTCGGCATGGATTCGCCCATTTCTGCGCGCTGCCGGGCCGGGGCGCAAGCGTCAACTTTACGATTCCGCGTTGCCGGAGCAAAAAGCTTCGGGCCATGCGCCCGCTCCCTTACGCTGCCGCCGTGACCGTCCTCGAAGTCATCCAGCGCAGCACGGAGTTTCTCCAGCGCCACGGCGTGGACTCGCCGCGCCTGCAAATCGAGCTGCTGCTGGCCCACGTCCTCAAACTGCCGCGCCTCCAGCTCTACCTGAACCACGAGCGCGTCCTCGCCGAAACGGAGCTTGCCGCCCTCCGCGCGCTTGTGCAACGGCGCGCCAGGCGCGAGCCGCTCCAGCACCTCGTCGGCAACACTGCGTTCCTCGGATTGGAAATCGCCGTCGGCCCGGACGCGCTCATTCCCCGGCCGGAGACGGAAACGCTGGTTGAACTCGCCGCCGCCGCGCTGGCCAAAGTCACCGCGCCCGCCGTGCTCGATTTCGGCACCGGCACCGGCTGCATCGCCCTCGCGCTGGCGGTGCAATGCCCGTCGGCCAGCGTCCACGCGCTGGACATTTCGCCAGCCGCGCTCGCGCTCGCGCGCCGCAACGCGGAGGCGCACAAGCTGGGCGGGCGCGTGCTCCTCCATCTTGGCGACGGCTTCGCCGCGCTGCCGCCGGCGGCGCGCTTCGACCTCATCGTCTCGAACCCGCCCTACATCCCCGCCGCCGAGATCGCCACGCTGCAGCCCGAAGTCCGCGACTTCGATCCACGCCTCGCGCTTGACGGTGGCGCGGACGGGCTGGCCTTCCACCGCCGGCTCGCGCGGGAGGCGCCCGCGCGCCTGAAGCCGGGCGGCGGCTTCTTCGCCGAGTTCGGCGACGGCCAGGCGGAAGCCATCCAAAGCCTCTTCGCCGAGGCGGGCTGGGATCAAATCGCCGTCCACCCCGACCTCACCGGCCGTCTGCGTGTCGTCACGGCCTGGAGAACGGCTTGACTCCCGCGCCCTCCGCGCGGCAGATACGCGCATGATTCACGTCCTTGCGACCATTGAAACCCAGCCCGGCCAGCGCGATGCCTTCCTCCGCGAGTTCCACGCGCTCATGCCGCTCGTCCACGCCGAGCACGGCTGCATTGAGTATGGCCCGGCGGTGGACGTCGCCACGAACATACCCGTGCAAGCCTGCCTCGGCGACGACACCGTGGTCATCATCGAGAAGTGGTCGGATGTCGCCGCGCTCGAAGCGCATCTCAAGGCCGCGCACATGGCCGACTACCGCGTGAAGGTGAAGCCGTTCGTGAAAAGCGTGACGCTTCGCGTGTTGCAACCGGCGTGACCGACTCGTAGTCGCAACCTTCAGGTTGCGAATCGAAGCGCAGGCTAAAGCCCGCGACTACGCGCACATATCGCATCACGGCTGGATGAACCGGTCGTAGGCCCGCCCGCCCAGATACTCGTAGCCGCGTGACTCCGCCGGCGTGCCCGAGAGCATCGAGTGGATGAAGCCGTTCCGCTCGACTTGGACCGTGTGGAGTATCTTCTTCTCCGGATTCTCCTTGAGCAGGAGCTGAAGCCGGCCCGCCAGCGCGCGGTGCGTCTGCAAGCCGTTCACCGTGGCCGACTCGAAAGTGACCTCGCGCTTCAAGTCCGCCAGCATCGCGTGGCTGCGGCCCCAAGTGCCGCCCGACTCGCTCACGAAGGTCTTGCCGTTCAGCAGCGCGACGGAGTCGTGATACGCGAGCACGCACAGGTGGTTGCGCGGCGAGGCGTTCAGCCAGGCCAGCAGCTTGCCCGCGTGCTTCTTCGCCTCGTCGTAGCCGTAGTTGCTGTCGAGAAAGGCGATGCGCTCGACGCTCGCGGGGATTTGCTCGTGCGCATCAACGTAGCCGAAAATGAAACTTCCGCCGCCGCTGTGGCCGTTGAGAGTGAGCGTGAGTTCCCGGCCGGGAAACAGCGCGCGCACGCGCTCGACATAGCCGGGGATTTTCGCGACACCGTTGGTGCGCTTCCACGCGGGCCAGCTCAGTCCGGCGGCCTCGAAGTAGGCGACCACCAATGCCGCGTTGGTCTCGCGCTCGCGCAGCCAGCGCGTCTGCGCGCCGATGTGCTGGATGCCGAAATGCCAGTCATCACCGGGCGCGAGTCGCTTGCCGACGGTCTGCTCGATGGTGTTCCCGTTCGGCAGCGCGTAGAGGACGAGATGGACTTGCTTGCGGGCGGAAAGGACTTCCGGCGCGGGTGCGTTGACGTGGACGCGCACGCCCGGCTCCAGCTTGAAGTCCATCACCTGCTCGCCGAAGTGCGGGCTGGTGCGCCACTCGCCGACAGATGTTTCGAGTTTGGGGTTAGGAGTTTTGGGTTGTGCGTTTCCACTGTTGCGGACTCCCTCGCCCCCACCGGGGGAGAGGGCCGGGGTGAGGGGGCGAGTTGCGGACGGCAGCGTGACGGTTGCCGAAACGGCTCCTTCGTCACTCAACAGCACGCAGAGCTTCGTGTCGGCGAGGATTTCGGCGACGGGCTTCTCGACGCCGTCGAGCCGCGCAGTCTGGTGCATGAGCCGGATGCCGTGGCTGTAGTCCACCCAACTGTCCGCGTGGCCGAGGTAGAGCGGCTGAATCGCGACGCCGTTCGTGCGGTGCCAGCCGTAGATGGCGACCTTGCCGGGCTTCGCGGCAAGCTGCGGGGTGAGCACCACGTCCTTCTTGTCGCCGGCCACGAGCGTGCCGGGCGGATGCGCGGCGAGCGCGGCCTTGCGCTGTTCCCAGACGAGTTCGTTGTGCCGGGCGAAGACGGGCAGCGTGACCATTTCCTTGCTCGGCGGGATGGGCTGCGGCGCGAGCTTGAGCGGCGCGGCGGCATGGATGGCGTCCACGAGCTTGCGCGTCGGGAGCCGGCAACCAGTCGCGTCCGCGATGCGTTGCGCGGCAGCGGGCGTAAGCGGTGTCAGGAAGTAATCCGCGTCGCTGCCGACGGCGAGATAGTCCGGCGCGACGAAGACGGTGACGCGCCGCACCGCACCTTCGACCGTGTTCGTCAGCGTGACGGGCACGAGACGGCGGAGGAAGTTCGGCACATTGCCACGCAGGACTTCGGTCACGATGCGCTCCTCGCGAGCTTCGCGGTCGAGGGCCTTCACCGACTCGGCGAAGGCGCAGCCTGCCGGGGCATCTGCGGGACGCGGTGGGAGGAAGAGGGTTTGGGCAACGCCTTGGCCGGAGAAGATGAGCAACGAGGCGAGCACGACTGGTAGGGCGAGACTCCGTCGAGCCCCATTTCGAGCGCAGCGAGGCGAGCGCAGCGAGCATCTTGGCTGGACCTGCATGTCGGAGAATCTCGCTGCGCTCGCACCGCCCATGGCGGGTTCGACGGCTCGACGGAGTCTCGCCCTACCAGCAGTGTTCATCGCAGCGCGGCGCGGCCTGCGCCGGTCTTGGGATCGAACGCGGCGGCGCTCATCGTGGCGCTGGCGGCGGTCTTGGTCTTGTAGCCGAGTTTCGCGAGCGCCTCGGCTTCGGCGGCGGGCCACTTGGCTTCGAGTTCGAGGTTCAAGCCGCCCTCCGTGTGCAGGCGCGGGGCGGCGAGCGCGGCCTCCATCGGCTGGCCGAGCGCGACGTAGTGCGTGAGCACCTCGAAGAGCGCGTTGGGAATCTTTCGCCCGCCGCGGCCGCCCACCGCGAGCACGGGCCGGCCTTCGCGCAGCACCACGGTCGGCACCATGTTGTGCAGCGGGCGCTTGCCGGGGCCGGGGCAGTTCGGGTGGCCGGGGTGCGGGTCGAAGCGCGACATGCCGTGCCCGAGCGTGAGGCCGAGGCCGTCCACCGTGACGCGCGCGCCGAAGCCGTTGCCATGCGTGAGCGTGATGGCGGCGAGATTGCCGGCCTTGTCCACGACGCTGAGGTTGATGGTGCCGGTGTGCGGGCGCGATACGGCGGCGTGGGCGAGCACCTTGCCCTCCTTCACAGCGCGCCGCACGCGCTCCGCCGACTCCTTCGCGTAGTCGGCGGAGAGCAGTTTCGCCACGGGCACCTGCGCGTGCTGCGGGTCGCCGAGGAGCGCGAGGCGGTCGGCCCACGCGATGCGCAGGGCTTCGATGTGCGCGTGCGTGCGTGGCGTGCCGGCGACTTCCAGTCGCCGTCCGTCGGCTTCGGGCGCAACTGGCGGCGACTGGAAGTCGCCGGCACGGCCCCAGCCCAGCTCGCGCAGCGTGGTGAGCGCCTGCAACGTCGTCAGCCCGCCGGCGGTCAGCGGCGCGGTGCGCACGTCGCAGCCGTTCCACTCGAAGCGCAGCGGCTCGACCTCCCGCGCCTGATACGCGGCCAGGTCTTTCGCGGTGACGAGGCCGCCGTGCTTCTGAAAGACCTCGCCGATGCGTTGCGCGATGTCGCCGCGATAGAAGGAGTCCACGGAGTTCCGTTGCGCGAGCGTTTCGAGCAGCGCGGCGACTTCGGGGTTCCGGTAAGTGTCGCCAGCAGCCAGCGGTTCGCCGTCCTTGAAGAACAGTTTGCGTCCGCCCTCGTGCGTTCTCGCGAGCGCGGAGAAGCTGCGGATGGTCGAGGCCAGGTTGGCGGGGAGCTTGAAACCGTCGCGGGCGATGGCGATGGCCGGCGCGACCGAATCGCGGAACGAGCGCGTGCCATGGCGGTCGAGCGCGAGTTGCAGGCCGGCGAGGATGCCCGGCACGCCGGCGGCGAGCCAGCCGGTCTCGTTCACGCGACCAGGGACGGTGCCTTTGTCGTCGGGCTTGAACATGGCGGCGTGCGCGGCGGCCGGCGCGGCGGAGTTGGCGTCAATGCAGACGACGCGCTTCCCGTCGGCGCGGGCGATGATGAGGGACGCGCCGTAGCCGCCGATGCCGGTCTGGTGCGGCGCGGCGACGGCTCCCGCGAGCGCGCCGGCCACGAGGGCGTCCACGAAGTTGCCACCGTCGGCGAGCACGCGGGCGGCGACCTTTTCGGCGGTCGGCTCGCCGCTGAGGACGCCGTGGGGATGGGCGGTTTTCTCGGCGGCGCGGAGGATGAACGGCGCGGCGGTGCCGGCGGCGAGCCATTGGAGGGCGCGGCGGCGGGAGGGGTGTTGCGCGGGCATGACGTGGGTGTAAGCGACCCGCCGCGCGGCGTCCACGGCGAATTCAAAGTTTTTCCCCGCGCGGGCGGGAAAAACTGCTTGTCGCGTTCCGGCTCCGGCGGTAGCCATTGCGCCATGTCCAAAACATTCTTCCTCCCGCTCTCGTCCTCCGCCGTGTCCACCCGCCGCGATTTCGTCCACCGCTCGCTGCTCGCCTCGGCCCTCGCCGCCGCCAGCGCGCCCGTGCTGCTGCGCGGGCAGAACCTCAACAGCCGCGTGGCCATCGCCGGCATCGGCGCGGGCGGCAAGGGCGCGAGCGACATCAAGGGCATCGCCGACGCCGGCGCGGACATCGTGGCGCTGTGCGACGTGGACGAGGGCACGCTCAAGAAGGCCGCCGCGCTTTACCCGAAGGCCAGGCTCCACCGCGACTACCGGAAGATGTATGAGCAGCAGAAGGATTTCGACGGCGTCTCCGTCAGCACGCCGGACCACCACCACGCGCCCGCCGCCGCGATGGGCATGCTGCTGGGCAAGGGCGCGTATGTGCAGAAGCCGCTCACGCACTCCGTCTGGGAGGCGCGCCGGCTCGCGGAGATTGCGAAGGAGAAGAAGGTCGCCACGCTCATGGGCAACCAGGGCCACTCCGGCAACGACGTGCGCAACTTCTGCGAACTCATCTGGGCCGGCGCCATCGGCAAGGTCCGCGAGGCGCACATCTGGACCAACCGCCCCATCTGGCCGCAGGGCCGCAACCGCCCCGCCGGCGAGGACCCCGTGCCCGCCACCTTGGACTGGGATGTCTTCCTCGGCCCCGCGCCGATGCGCCCGTTCAAGGCCACCTGGCCCGACGAGGACGGCAAGGACGGCAAGAAGCGGCGCGGCGGCAATGTCTATCATCCGTTCGCGTGGCGCGGCTGGTGGGACTTTGGCACCGGCGCGCTGGGCGACATGGCGTGCCACCTGATGGACCCGGCCTTCTGGGCGCTGCACCTCGGCCATGCCTCCAGCGTCGAGGCCATCTCGGAGGGCGCGACCAGCGAGATGGCCCCGAAGGCGTGCGTCATCACCTACCAGTTCCCCGCGCGCAAGACCGCCCACGGCGATCTGCCGCCGGTTAAAATCGTCTGGTATGACGGCGGCAAGAAACCCACCAACGAACTGCTCGGCCTCGCCGCCGACGTGAAGTCGCCGGACAACGGCTCGCTCTTCGTCGGCGAGCAGGGCAAGATGACCTGCGAGACCTACGGCGGCGCGCCGAAGTTCACGCCGGATTCCAAGACGAAGGAGTTCGCGAAGCCCGACCAGACGCTGGCGCGCTCGCCCGGCCACCACAAGGAATTCGTCGAGGCCATCCAGGGCAAGGTGCTCAAGGGCATGGGCAGCCTCGACTACGCCGGCCCGTTCACCGAGATGGTCCTCATGGGCAACCTCGCCGTCCGCACCGGCAAGAAAGTCGAGTGGGACGGCCCGAAGATGAAGGCCAAGAACATGGACGTGTCCAAGCTCGTGAAGCGCGACTACCGCGCGGGCTGGATGTTTTAGCGCGCCCACCTGGCCGGCCATGCACTTTTCACCGCATTGACGCCTCGCACCGGCACCACCATATTCGCCGCGTGAAGTTCGACATCTCGCGCCTGCTGGACACTTGGGAATACAAGCCCGGGCAGGTGCTCGTCAGAAAGTTCAAGACCAAGGCGGGCACCGAAATCATCCAGCTCCGGCTCGACCTTGGCGTCCTGCAAATGAACGCCGAGGGCCGCCCGGACGGCAAGCGCCCGCTCGGCCACGAGTCGTTCTTCCACCATCTGGTCAGCCAGTTGGAGAAGCATCGCGCCGCGCACGACGGCAGTGACGAAGAGTTCGCCCTCACCGGCGAGGATTGCGCGCGGCTCCAGCAGGAGGCCATCCAGTATCACCACCGCTACATCTGCCTCTACCAGTTGGGCGACTACGCGGCGGTCATCCGCGACGCCGAGCGGAACCTGGAGGCGTTCGATTTCGTGGACGAGTTCGCCGATACCGACGAGCTGTCCTGGGCGCTGCAACAGTTCCGCCCGCAGCTCCTCCTCATGCTCACGCGCGCCCGGGGCATGATCGCGCTCGAAAAGAAGGAGTTCGCCGCCACCGCCCGCGAGGTGGAGAACGGCATCGCCGCCCTGCGCGAATTCTACAACGCCTTCGAGCGGCCCGACCTGGCGGAGCATTCCGGGGAAATCGCCTCGCTGGAGCAATGGCTGGAGAACCTCCGCACCAACCACGAGAAGCGCGCGGAGAAGCCCGAGGGCGAGCCGCTGCCGCTGACCGAGCGGCAAAAGCTGGAACGGGCGTTGCAGGACGCCGTCTCGCGCGAGGACTACGAGCAGGCGGCGCGCGTGCGGGACGCGCTGAAGAATTTGAAGGCCCCCTGAGCTTGCCGGCCCACGGTGCCGCCGGCTGACTTGCCATGAAAAAGCCCATGCGATCCCTTGCGCGCCAGGCCCCGGCCTGGCTTGGCCTGCTGCTCCTCACCGGCTGCCTGACCGTCCCCGAGACGGGCCGCCGCCAGGTCATGCTCATTTCCTCCCAGCAGGAGATGCAGCTCGGCCTGACCGCGTTCCAGCAGTTGAAGAAGGACACGCCCGTCAGCCGCGACCCCGCCATCAACGACATGGTGCAGCGCGTGGGCCGGCGCATCGCGGCGGTGGCCGCCCTGCCGGGCGCGCAATGGGAGTTTGTCGTGTTCGAGAGCAAGGAGGCCAACGCCTTCTGCCTGCCCGGCGGCAAGGTGGGCATCTACACCGGCATCCTGCCCGTCACGAAGGACGAGGCCGGCATGGCCACCGTCATCGGCCACGAGGTCGCGCACGCGGTCGCGCGGCACGGCGCGGAGCGGGTGAGCGAGGGGATGCTGCTCCAGACCGGCGGCGGCCTGTTGGGCGTGAGCCTGTCCAACGCCGACCCGCGCACCCAGGTGCTGGTGATGGCCGCCTATGGCATCGGCGCGAAGGTGGGCCGGGAGTTGCCCCACAGCCGCGGACAAGAATCCGAGGCGGACCACATCGGGCTGATTTACATGGCGCGCGCCGGCTACGACCCCGAGGCGGCGGTCGGCTTCTGGCAGCGCTTTGCGGACTTCACACGCACTCAGGGTGGCAGCGCCACGCCGGCGTTTCTCCGCACGCACCCGCTCGATACCGTCCGCATCCGGCAAATCCAGCAGTGGATGCCGGAGGCGAAGGCGAACTACCGGCCGCAGTAGCCCACGGCGTTCGCCGGGACGCGGTTCCTGCCCCCCAGCCTGTGTCCGCCTGTCCGCGAAAGGGCTGGCAGTTTTCCCGCCGGTTCCTAGATTGCGCCCCATGTTTGATTCGCTGTCCGGCAAGCTCCAGAACGTCTTCCGCAACCTGCGCGGCCTCGGGAAAATCTCCGAGTCCAACGTCAGCGACTCCCTCCGCGACGTGCGCATGGCGCTGCTGGACGCCGACGTGAACTTCAAGGTCGCGCGCGACTTCATCGAGCGCGTGAAGGAAAAGGCCCTCGGCCAGCAGGTCATCCAGAGCATCCATCCCGGCCAGCAGATCATCAAGCTCATCAGCGACGAGCTGGTCGCGTTGCTCGGCTCGCAGAACGCCGGCCTGAACCTCAGTGCCAGCCCGACGAACATCCTCATGGTCGGCCTGCACGGCGCGGGCAAGACCACCAGCGCCGGCAAGCTGGCCAACTGGCTCAAGAAACAGGGCCGCCAGCCGCTGCTCGTCGCGTGCGACGTCTATCGCCCCGCCGCGATGGACCAGCTTGAAACGCTGGGCAAGCAGCTCGAAGTCCCCGTCTTCCTCAAGCGCGGCGAGACCGACGTGCTCAAGATCGCCCGCGACGCCCAGCAGCTCGCCAAGCTCACCAGCCGCAACGTCATCATCTTCGACACCGCCGGCCGCCTGCAAATTGACGAGGTGCTAGTGCAGGAGCTGGTCCGCCTGCGCGACCTTGTGCAGCCGCAGGAAATTCTCCTCGTGCTCGACGCCGCCACCGGCCAGGAAGCTGTCAACGTCGCGACGCACTTCGACCAGGCGCTCAAGCTCACCGGCTCCATCCTCACCAAGCTCGACGGCGACGCCCGCGGCGGCGCGGCCTTGAGCCTGCGTGAAGTCACCGGCAAGCCCATCAAATTCATGGGCGTGGGCGAGAAGCTCGACGACTTCGAGCCGTTCCATCCCGAGCGCATGGCGCAGCGCATCCTCGGCATGGGCGACGTGGTGTCGCTCGTGGAGAAGGCCGCCGAGCGCATTGACCAGGACTCCGCGATGGCGCTGGAGGAGAAGATGCGAAAGGGCCAGTTCACGCTGGAGGACTTTCTCATGCAGCTCCGTGAGATGAAGAAAATGGGGCCGCTCGAAAACATCATGGGCATGCTGCCCGGCGGCGCGGAGATGTCCAAGGGCACGGACTTCGGCAAGGCGGAGAAGGACTTCCGCCGCAAGGAAGGCATCATCTGCGCGATGACCCCGAAGGAACGGCTCAACGTGAACCTGCTCAACGCCAAGCGCCGCGTGCGCATCGCCAAGGGCAGCGGCGTGACCGTGACCGAGGTCAACACGCTGCTCCAGCAGTTCGCGCAGATGCAGCAGATGATGAAGAAGATGTCCAAGTTCTCGAAGATGATGGGGCGCATGGGCGGGATGCCGGGGATGCGGTGAGGAGGAAAAGTGTTTAGTAATTAGTGCTTAGTCGCACCCCTGACTGCTCCCGCCCGCTAAACCGACTCTGACTAAGCACTAATTACTAATCACTCCCCTTCCGCGGTTCCGATTCATCCCGCGCATCCGCCCGCCCAAATCATTTCACGGTGCGCCGGCCGATTTCACGTTGATTTCACCGGGCGGCCCCTCTAGCAGTCACGAGCGGAGCGTAATCCCTCAGCTCGATTGAAAGCACTGCCATGATCGCCACCCAAATCCGCCAGAAAGACGCCGTCTTCTATTTCGCCTCCTACTCGCCGGAGCAACTGCTTCAGAAAGTCCGTTTCAGCAGCCGTTACTACGGCGATGACGCCGGCTCCATCACGCCGGACGCCCCGCCGGAGCAGCCCGACGATGTCGCGCAGTTCATCGCCCGCGTCGAGCGCAGCGACCGCGCCTTCCAGCGCGACCTCTCCCACGCGAAGGTCAAGGCCATCCGCAACTTTTACGAGACCGCCGTCTCGCAACCGCCCATTCCCGGCACCGTGCTCCTCTTCACCCCGCAGGCGCTGCGCTTCGACGCCTGGTCGGACGGCAGCGGCGTCGGGCAACTGCGCGAGCCGGAGGAGAAGTATCTGATCATTGATGGACAGCACCGGCTCGCCGCGCTGGAGTTCTATGCGCGCACGCACCCGGAGGAGGCGAAGAACATCCGCGTGCCCTGCATCATCTTCGACGGCCGCAGCGAGGACTTTGCCACCGAGATGTTCGTCATCATCAACTCCACGCCCACGCGCATCAACAAGAGCCACCTCGTGGACCTCTACGAGAAGGTCTCGTGGGCCGACCCCGACCGTCGCTTCGCCGCCGACATCACCGAGCAGCTCTACCGCGCCGAGGACAGCCCGCTGCGCTACCGCATCAACCGCCTCGGTGGCCGCAGCCGGCAGGAGAAATGGATTCTTCAGGCCGAGCTGTTCAACGAAGTCCACCGCTGGATCCGCCAGGAATGGCCCGGCATCCAGCAGGCCGGCGCGACCAAGCACCACGCGCACTGCTACTACCTTGCCCTGCGCGATCTCCTCAAGGCCGCCGCCCAGACCTGGAGTGCGCAATGGGGCCAGCCCGGCTGGATGATCACCAAGCCCGTCACGCTCAAAGCCCTCGTCCGCGTCGCCGCTGACCTCACCGCGCAAGACCCCTTGCCCGTCGAAGGACGGGCGGAGCGCTGGGCGCAACGCCTGGCACCGTGGGCCGAACTGGCCGAGGCGTTTCGCGCCGAGGGCTTTTACGCCCGCTTCCCGGCAAAGGGCCAGACCGAGCGCGTCGCCAGCATCCATCGCGAGCTGGCCGGTGCCATCGGCCTGCGCAAGCGCCCGCGAGCGGCGGAGTAGGCGGACGCCCGGCGAGACCGCTCCCGCTCGTAATCCTGGTCACGGCCAAGGGTTAAAAGGTTGAAGAGTTGAAGAGGCGTCCGGCCGTTCCGGTCCTCTTTAACGCTTCAACTTTTGAACCCTTCAATTTGTCATAATAATACGGGTGCGTAACAAAACCCTTGTCCGCCCTCCCGGCCTCGTGTCCAATCTCGCGCCATGAGTTCTCCGCAGACGCCCGCCGCCCCCAAGCTCGGCACGACCGAGTGGCTGATCATCACCATCGCCAGCATCGGCTTCCTCTTCGACACCTACGAGCTGCTGATGACCCCGCTGGTGGCCGCGCCCGCCATCGCGGAGCTGCTCAAGGTGCCGATGAACAACCCGCTCGTGACGGACTGGGTGGGCCGGCTGCTCTGGATCGCCGCGCTGTGCGGCGGCGTGTTCGGCCTGCTGGGCGGCTGGCTGGTGGACAAGTTCGGCCGCAAGACCATCATGGCCGCGAGCATCTTCCTCTACTCGGCGGCCCCGTTCTGCGCGGCCTACTCGACCACGCTGCCCATGTTCGTGACCTTCCGCAGCCTGACCTTCATCGGCGTGTGCGTGGAGTTCGTCGCGGCCATCACCTGGCTGGCGGAGGTCTTCGAGGACAAGAAGCAGCGCGAGAAATGGCTCGGCATCACGCAGGCGTTCGCCTCGCTCGGCGGCGTCTTCGTCACGATGGTCAGCATCTGGATCAGCCAGCACATGGCCGACCTGCCGCACATGGGCCTGCCGGCGGGTCTTGGCTCGGACGCCCCCGGCTCGTGGCGCTACCTGCTGATGACCGGCCTGCTGCCGGCCATTCCCATCGCGCTGCTGCTGCCGTTCGTTCCGGAGTCGAAGGTGTGGCGCGAGCGCAAGGCCGCCGGCACGCTGAAGCGCCCGAGCTTCGCCGCCCTGTTCGCGCCGGAGCTGCGCCGGGTCACACTGGTCACGGCGGCGTTGTCCGCGTGTGCCTACGGCATCGCGTTCGGAGCGTTGCAGGTGACGGTCGCGCGCGTCACGCCCGGCCTGCCGGAGCTGAAGGACCAGGCCAAGGCGCTCGCCCCGCTGCGCAAGGAAGCCGAGGCGCTGAACAAAGAGCTGAACGCGCTGCCCGCCACTGACCCCGCCCGCAAGGAAGTGCTGGGCAAGATCAAGGAGAACTTCGGCAAGCAGAAGCCCATCAACGACGAGGTCAAGAAAATGGCGGACAAGGTCCAGTTCCGGCAGGAGATGGGCGGGTTGACGGGCCGCATCATTCTAGCGGTGCTGCTGATCGTGGGCCTGAGCCGCGTGGCGCTGTTGAAGGTCTTTCAGATTCCCGCGCTTATCATCCTTCCACTGACATATTTCAGCCTGTTCGCGGAGGGCGGCGAAACGTTCCTGCTGGCCTACGCCGTCTGCGGCCTGCTGACCGTGGCGCAGTTCAGCTACTTCGGCGAATACCTGCCCAAGGTTTTCCCACTGCACCTGCGCGGCACCGGTGGCAGCTTCGCCACCAACGTGGGCGGGCGCATGATCGGCACGAGCATGGCGTTCGTGACCACCAGCCTCGTCGCCCCGTGGCTCGCCGGCACCGGCCCGCTGACACCGATGCATGTGGCCAAGGCCGCCGGCATCGTGGCCACCACCATCGCGGTGGTGAGCTTCGCCATCGGCTTCCTGCTGCCGGAACCGCCGGCGGAGGAGAAGCACTGACGGCGAAGGGCTTCACGCGAAGGCCGCCAAGTCCGCAAAGGAAGAAGGGCAACTCCGTCGGTTAATTCCTTTGCGTCCTCCGCGCCCTTTGCGTGAGGCTTTCGGCGTGAACCCGCCGCCCTTGACCCGCGCCGACTGGCACGCGCGCCTCTTCCCGCACGGCATCCCGCCGCTCTGGTGCCCGCTGCTCACGCATTACCGCGACGACGGCTCGCTCGACCACGCGCGCATCACCGCGCACCTGCGCCACCTCGCGCCCCATGTGGGGGGCTTTCTCATCCCAGGCTCGACGGGTGATGGCTGGGAAATGTCCGACGCGGAAATCCGCGAGCTGCTCGCCCTCGCGCAGGAACAGGCGGCGAAGCTCGGACTCCACCTGCTCATCGGCGTGCTGAAGACGGCTGCCGCGGACGCGCAGCGGTTCATTCAAGCGACGCAGCCGGGCCACTTCACCGGCTTCACCGTCTGCCCGCCGAAGGGCAAAGACCTGCCGCAGGAAACCATCCGCGACGCTCTCGCCGGCGTTCTCGAACTTGGCTTTCCCACCGCGCTCTACCAGCTCCCGCAGGTCACGCAGAACGAGATGTCCCCGGAGACCTTGGCCGACCTCGCCGCGTGCTTCCCGAACTTCATCCTCTTCAAAGACACCAGCGGCGCGGACCGCGTGGCGAACTCAGGCTTGGACTTCGGCGGTGTCTTCCTCGTGCGCGGCGCAGAGGGCGGCTACGCGAACTGGCTCAAGTCCGGTGGCGGGCCTTATGACGGCTTCCTCCTCAGCACCGCGAACTGCTTCGGGCGCGAGCTGCACCAAATCATCGAGCTGCTCAAAGCCGGTCAACGCGATGAAGCCGAGCGCCTCTCCGACCGACTGTCCGCCGTGGTGAAGGAAATCTTCGCCCTCGTCGCCGGCCTGCCCGACGGCAACGCCTTCGCGAACGCCAACAAGGCGATGGACCACTTCTTCGCGCACGGGCCGAGGGCGGCCAGCGTGAACCCGCCGCGCCTGCACGCTGGGAGCCGCCTGCCCGTCGAAGTCATCCGCCAAGCGGGTGCAGTGTTGGAGCGGCATGACTTCTTGCCCGCGACCGGATACTTGGAGTGAAGCCGGCCGTCAGCGACTGAAGGCGCGCACAACCTGACCGGGCGCGACCACGCAAACGGGCGTCAGCTTGAGTGCTTCGAGGGACAGTCCCAGCAACTGGTTGTCAGTCATGAAGTGCGGGTCGGTGGTGACGAGAAACCGCACGCCCGCGAGGCTGGTTTCGGCAAGTATCCGCGCATCGTGCCGCTCGCGCTCAGGAAGAAAGCCCTTGGCTCGAAGCGCGGCGGCAATGCGTTCGACGCGGGCCTCTTCGGCGGAGGTTTCCAGTCGTGGCAAGACGAACCCAGCACCAGCCATAAGCGACAGCGCGTTGTCGGCGTGCTCACGCGCGGGCCAGTCGCCAGTTTCAGCCAGATGGGTCGTCTCTGCGAGGGCGGTCGGCGTGACGCAGACCGTGATTCGCTTCTCCCGCAGGAACTCCAGGAACAACTGCGCGTCCTCGTCTGCCGGGTCGCCGAGCCGGACCAGCAGACAGGTGTCAGGCGACAGTGAGCGCGCCGGCGCGGCGGGTTTCATGGACTTTGCGAACGCCGCGTTGCACGAGTTTCTTGCGCTCCGACCGGGTCAAGGCTGCGACGGCCACCGCGCTCTTCCGGGATTCGCGCTCGGCGGCACCGGGCGTGAACGCGCCATCTCGCAGCAGGCGCGCGTATTTGTCCTTGCTCATGGACACACCCTAAATTCCATGAGCAGCCTCGTCAACGCGCGTGACGTGTGGCGACCGCAAAGGCAACTTCCGCGTTGAGCCGCCGCGCGGGCTTCGCCAAGCTGCCTTCACCATGCGCACTGCCAAAGCCTCTGTCCTCGAAGCCTTCAACGCGCCGCTGCGGTTGCACACTTACGAGGTGCCCTCGCCCGTCGAGGCGGGCGCGGTGCTGGTGCGCACGGAGATGGCCGGCATCTGCGGCACGGACGTGCATCTGTGGCAGGGCCAGTTGCCCATCAAGCTGCCGGTCATCCTCGGGCACGAGACGGTTGGGCGCATCGCGGAGCTGGGCGATGGGGTTGAGAAGGACTGGTCCGGCCAGCCGCTCAAAGTCGGCGACCGCGTGACTTGGAACTCCGCTGTGTCCTGCGGCCAGTGCTACTACTGCGCGGTGAAGAAGCAGCCGACGCGTTGCTCGCAACGGCGGGCCTACGGCATCGGCTACCCGTGCGACTGCGCGCCGCACTTCCTCGGCGGCTACGCGGAGTTCCACTATCTGCGCCCGCGCACGACGATCTTCAAGCTGCCCGACGACCTGCCCACGGAGTCCGTCATCGGCGCGGGCTGCGCGCTCATCACGGCGATTCACGGCGTCGAGCGCACGGGCATCGCGTGGCAGGACAACGTCGTAGTGCAGGGCGCGGGGCCGGTGGGCATCGCGGCGCTGGCCGTCGCCAAAAGCGCGGGCGCGGGCAAGGTCATCGTCATCGGCGCACCGAAGCACCGGCTGGAGATGGCGAAGCGTTTCGGCGCGGACGAAGTCATCAGCTTGGAGGAAGTCCCCACGCCCGCCGCCCGGCTCGCGCGCGTGCGCGAGCTGACCGGCGGCTACGGCGCGGACGCGGTGCTGGAATGCGTCGGCCACCCGAGCGCGGTGGTCGAGGGCATGGAGCTGTGCCGCGACGGCGGGAAGTATCTCGTGCTCGGCCACTATTGCGACGCGGGCACGGTGGCCTTCAACCCGCACGTCATCACGCGCAAGCAGCTTCAGGTCTTCGGTTCGTGGTCCAGTGAGCCAAGACATTTGCAGGCGGCGATTGAATTCCTGCGGCGGCACCAGCGGGAGTTCCCCTTCCATGAGATGGTCTCGCACCGCTTCACCATCGAGCAGGCGGACGAGGCATTGCAGACGACGGCCAAGTGGCAGTCGGCCAAGAGCGTGATCGTGCCCTGAAGCCCGAGAGGCAGGAAATCCCCCTAGGCGAGAGTCGGGAAAAGTCGAGCTTGGCTCGCATGAGACTGGCGACTAACCTGCGTCCATCAGTTCCAGTCGCACATGAATCCGAACGGCATCTTGAAGCAGCATTGGCTGCATGTGGCCATCCACTTCGCGGTGGATGCCGTGATCTTCGCGGTGGCGTTCATCATCGGCACGGACTTCGTCATCTCGGATGACGACTTGCAGATGCGGTTGGAGTCCTATCTGCCCGGCATCATGCTGGGCGCGTGCGTGTTCCCCTGCCTGGTTTATATCTTCGGCCTCTACTCGCCGCAGAGCTACAAACAGCGCGTGACCAAGCGGGCCATCGTGCTGGCCATCTGCCTCGTCGGCACGGTGCTGCTGGTGATCCCGCTCTTCTACCTGAAGAAGTCCACGAGCATCGGGCGCGGCGTCTTTGCGATCAGCGTCTCGATTGTCTATTTCACCATCCTCATCCACCACGGCTTTCTGCTGCGCTCGCTGCGAAACTACCGCGAGCGCGTGGCCTTCATCATGACCTGCACGTTCGACGAGCTGGAGGCGCGCTTCTTCCAGTCCCTCGGCACGGAGAACATGGAGCTGGCCGGCCTCATCCACTACGACAACTACCAGCCCATCGGCGAGATGCGCGTGCTGGGCAAGGTCAGCGACCTGCAGGACATCGTGCGGCGTGAGAACATCCACCGCGTGCTTTGCACGAGCAAGAGCATCGGCGACCCCTCGATGTGCAAGGCCTTCTGCGAGCTGCGCTACTCCGGCGTGCAGGTCATGCCGCTCGTGAGCCTCTTCGAGGAAGTCCATCAGCTTGTGCCGCTGGAACTCATCACGCCGGAATGGCTGCTGGCCGCGAGCGCGCAGCCGCACATGCTCTACATCAAGAAGGTCAAGCGCGCCTTCGACATCGTGGTGTCCATGCTGGGCCTCGTGTTCCTTGGCCCGGTCATGTTGCTGGGCATTCTGGCCACCAAGCTGACCTCGGCCGGCCCCGCCTTTTACAAGCAGGTCCGCGCCGGGCGTTTTGGCCGGCCCTTCAACGTCATCAAGCTCCGCTCCATGCGCACGGACGCGGAGAAACACGGCGCCGTCTGGTCCAGCGCCGGCAAGGATCCGCGCTCCACACCGGTCGGCCACTTCCTCCGCAAGTATCGCATTGATGAAATCCCGCAGCTCATCAACGTGCTCAAGGGCGACATGTCCTTCGTCGGCCCGCGCCCGGAGCGGCCCGTGTTCATCGAGGAGCTGGCGCAGCAGATCCCGTATTTTCAGGAACGGCTCATGGTGCAGCCCGGCATCACCGGCTGGGCGCAGGTGAACTACCCCTACGGCTCGTCGGTGGAGGACGCGAAGTGGAAGCTCGAATACGACCTCTACTACATGAAGCACATGAGCCTCTTCCTCGACCTGTTCATCCTGCTGGACACCGTCCGCATCGTGCTGCGCGGCGGGATGAAGGGCGACGCGAAGGACCGCCTCCCGCGCTACGAGGCCATCTGGTTCTTCCGCGTCTTCGGCAGCGAGGAGCCGCGCGCCCCCCGCCCGCCGGCTCCGTGACGCGCCGGGCTTGACAACGCCCGCGCTTTCTCCTACCTAACCTCCGCGCTGCGCCTCCGGGCGCTCTCCGCACGGATGGATTTCCCCGCACCCGACCGGCACTGATGCGTGCATTTTCACGGTTGGCACTGGCCGGGCAACGAGGTTCCGTCCGCTTTGAACGGCCAGCAATGGCGTCTTGAACCAGCAAACGAGCATACTGAAATGAACCAGTTGAACACCGCCACCACAGTGACCCACGACGAAATCGCCCTGCACGCCTTCCTGATTTGGGAGAAGGATGGCCGCCAGCCGGGCCGCGAGCAAACCTACTGGCTCCAAGCCGAGGCCCAACTCCGCCTGACTCGCCAGCAGCAGGCCGAATCCGCCGCCAAGGCCGCCCGCACCTGGCCGCCGCAGACAGCCGCCGCGCCCAAGCTCTCCACCGCCCGGGCCGTCACCCCGGCCGCCCCGAAGGCCGCTGCGCCGAAGACCCCCAAGCTCGCCGCCGCGTCCCGCGAAGTCGCCGTGAAGGCACCTTCCGTGAGCAAGCCCGCGCGCAAGGCGAACGGCTCCGTCTCCGCCCGCAAGGCGCTAGCCCGGAACTAAGGCCGCGCCGCCGGCACGGTAGCTCGACATTCCGATGTCGAGTCGGGGCGGCGTGATCCGTCAAACCTCGACATTGGAATGTCGAGCTACGACGCCAATCCGCGCCACTCCTCCGCCAACAAAAGACTCGCCTCATGCGGGTTGCGGACTATGTTTCGTCTGCGGCATCAGGCGCTCGCATGACGAAAGAAACGCTCGAGAAAGTGAAGGAATTGCGCGAGGATCGGCGCAATCTCCCCGTCGCGCTCCATGTCGGCTCCACCGTCGGCATCCTCGCGCTGGCGCTCGTGGCGATGAAGCTCTGGCCGCTCTGGCCCGTGTGGCTGGCGGCCTTCGTCGTCATCGGCTTCATGCAGTATCGCCTCGTCATGGCCATCCATGAGGCGACGCACAAGAACCTCTTCTTCCCCGTCGCGGTCAACGAGGCGATGGGCAAGGGCCTCAGCGGCCTGCTGGGCATGAACTTCCTCCTCTACCGGAAGTCCCACCTCCAGCACCACAAGTCCCCGCAGAAGATTGGCGAGGACGTGGACGCGCCGCTCTACAGCCCGCCGCTGCGTGTGAAGCCCGGCCTGCCGCGCGCCTGGGCGCTGCTCACCGGCGTGGTCGTCTCGCTCTTTCGGAAAATCCTCCGCAAGTTCACCACCCGCGCGCAGTTCGGCAGCAAGACCATCGAGACCGAACGCGACTGGGTGCAACTCGCGCTCATCCTCGCCGGGCAGGCGGCGCTCTTCGCGCTGTTCGCCACGCAGTTCCACTGGTGGGCCTACTTCACGCACTGGCTCGCGCCGCTAGTGCTCATCGCGCAGCTCCTCGACGAGGTCCGCATCTTCGTCGAGCACGGCTACTGGTTTCTGCACACCACCGACCCCGCGCCGCTCGACGAGCTGGAGCAGGCCACCGTGGACATCGAGGCGACGTTTCTGGAGGCCTACCTCATCGCGCCCTTCGGCTTCGACACCCACCTCGCGCACCACGCGCAGTTCGGCGTGCCCTTCTACAACCTCCGCAAGCTCTCGAAACTCCTTCAGGAAAGCGAACCCGGCTACCTCCAGCCCATCCGTCGCAGCTACCTCGCCGTGCTCTGGGAAATGATTAACGCGGAGCCGAAAGTGGCGCACGCCGCAGCGAAGGCCGCGTGATGGAAGGCAGGACAGAACCGGACGGCTTACGACTTTGCATCCACCTGATACGTCAGGCTGGTGATGGTCAGCAATGGCAGGACGGACGCAAATCCAGCGTCGCTATGCACGATCACGTAGGTCCGCTTGGCCGAGGACTTGGGCGGGAGGAAAATGTAGTCCGCGTGGGGCACGGGAAACTCGTCCCCATCGGCGACCTTGAGCCGGAAGGGCATGCGGCGGTGAACCGCCTCCTCAATCTGGTCAATGTTCATGGGGTGAAAATGGCTTTCGAGGCGAACGATGTCAACGCGCGGCTCGTCGTTGATTGAGCGGCTCGTTCGTTGAGCACGCGCTTGAACGCGGCGGAATGCAAGACCATTGAAAAGGCGGCGGGCGAAGTGGGTATTCCTTGCGCCAGTTGGCAGTTGAACGTTGAGCGTTGAATGTTGAACGTTCCCCCCGCCATGCCTTCCACCACCGGCACCGACGGCCATTGCCTCCTCTGCGGCGAACGCGGCTGGACGCTCGTCTCGCGCACCGATGACCGCGAGTATCACGCCCGCCCCGGCGAGTTCGACATCGTGCGCTGCTGGAAGTGCGGCCACGTCTATCTCAACCCGCTGCCCGCGCCCGAAGAAGTCGCCGCGCTCTATCCGCCGACTTACTACACGGTCAACCCCAACTCCCCGCTCTTCCACGAGAGCAAGCTCATCCGCTGGAAGATGGGCAAGGACGCCCGCGACTTCCGCGCGCGCTGGGGCGAACGGCGCTTCGCCAACCTCATTGACATCGGCTGCGGCGACGTGAAACGCATCGCCGCCTACCGCGATGCCTACGCGGACTGCGGCGCGCAGGCCACCGCGTTCGACCTGCTCTTCAGCGACCGCGCGCTCGCCTTGGCGAAGGAGCTGAACGTCGAGTGCCGCGAGGGCAACATCGAGGCCGACGTGGCCAGCCTGCCGGACAACGGCTACGACCTCGCCTTCATGCGCCAGCTCATCGAGCACCTGCGTGACCCGCGCCAAGCCCTCTTGAACCTGCGTCCGAAGCTCAAGCCCGGCGCGCTCCTCGTCATCGACACGCCGAACGTCGGCGGCCTCGACTTCGACCTCTTCCAACGCAGCTATTGGGCCGGCTTCCACACGCCGCGCCACTTCCACCTGTTCAACCAAACCTCGCTCACGAAGCTCGTGCAGGAAGCGGGCTTCAAGGTCATTGACCGTGGCTACCTGCCGTCCATCGGCTTCTGGATCATCAGCCTGCGCGTGAAGTTTGGTCTCGATTGCGTCGAGGAAGGCGGCTGGCCGTGGCGGCACATCAGCTTGAAGAACATCCTGTTCAGCGGCGGCTTCACCGTGCTGGACACGCTCTGCATCAAGCTGGGAATGGCGACCTCGAACCAGTTCGTCGTGGCGGTGAAGGAGTGAGCGACTTTGGAATGGCCCGGAGTTCTGTCAGATTTCCAGAACCGTGATTTCGGGTCGGCAGCGGAACCGCACGTTGAGGAAGAACCAACCGATGCCGGCGTTCACGTAGAGCGGGCCGGTCTTGGTCTCGAACAGGCCCCAGTCGTATTCGTCCACGCCCCAAGGCACAACCAGTGGGCCGAAGAAGGGGAATCGCACCTGACCGCCGTGCGAGTGGCCGGCCAGCGTGAGGTCGAACCGCAGCCCCTCAAACCGTTTCATCCAGGCCGGGTAATGCGCCAGCAGCACGTTGCGGGTGTTGCGCGCCGGCGCGGGACGATGACCGCTCTGGCAGGTGAGGCCGTGGAGGGTGAGCTTGCCATCGGCCGTCCGCGCCGTTGCGTCCATGAGCCACGCGCCGCCCGTGGCGCGAAACGCTTCGCCGATGCTTTTGAAATCCACGCCGGCCCAGTAGTCGTGGTTGCCCGGAACGCCGTAGAGCGGGACGCGAACGCCGCGAAGCAGCTCCAGCGTCTCGGGCAGATGCTTCGCCTCCTCGATCAAGTCGCCGGTGAAGCACGCGCAGTCCGGCTTGAGGATGTTGACCCTGCTGACCACGGCTTCGAGCAGCTTCCGGTCGCCTTTGTGGTGCAGGTCGGTGAAGTGGACGATGCGGTGGGTCGGCGGTTCCTTCGTCAGCCGCACCGTGCGGATGCGGAGCCAGCCTGGTTCGAGTGCCAGCGCATCGCCGAGCACGGCCGCGGGGAGGCCCAGCCCTGCTCCAAGCAGGAAGCGACGGCGGGTGAGCTTGAACGGCAGCTTCATGGCGTTGGGTTGATGGGCGCACAGTAACACCTGAACCGGTCACATGGAAGCGCGCCGGGGAAACCGCACATTCAACTCGCCGCTCCCCGGCGATTGCGCCATGGTGCGCACAGCCTTAACGCACCGTCATCATGGCCTCCGAGTTCAAAGCCCTCCGCCGCGTCGAGTTCAGCGAGACCGACATGGCGGGCATCGTCCACTACTCGAACTTCTTCAAATACATGGAGACCGCCGAGCACGCGTTCTTCCGTTCGCTGGGCTTCTCCATCATCTCGCGCCACACGGACCCGCCGGTGGGCTGGCCGCGCGTCCACGCGTCGTGCGACTACCGGCACCCGCTGCACTTCGAGGACGAGGTGGAAATCCACATGCTGGTCTGCGAGAAGAAGGCGAAGTCCCTGAGCTACCTCTTCAAGTTCCGCAAGCTGAACGGCCCGCATCCCGTCGAGGTCGCACGCGGCAAGCTCACCGTCGTCTGCGTCACGCGGGACGCGCACGGCAAGATGTCCTCCGTGCCGATCCCGCATGACATTGCGGGGCAGATCGAGGTGGCCCCGGCGGAACGGCTGACCTGAGCGGCGGCGCGTTCAGGGCTTCGCGGTGGCGGCCGCCCGCTCCCACGCGCGGCCGAGATAGCGCAGTTCCGCGCTGTTCTGGAGTCTGCCGCCCGCCGCCCCGAAGAGCGCCCTGGCCCGCTCCAGCTCGCCGCGCGCGATGCACTCGCGGAGGGCGTCGCCCACGTCGTTCATCGTCAGCAGAGTCTGATTGGTGCCGCCCGTGCGGAGCCATTGCTCCACGGCGACGACGAGCGTCTGGAAGCTCTCCGCGCTGCGGGGCAGGGTGAAGATGCTGGGCGGCGGCGTGGGGGCGGCGGCGACGTTCGTCAGGCTGTGGGCGCGGGCGTTGGCGGCCTGCTCGGCCTCGGGATTCACCGAGCCGAACTGCGGGAAGACCGGCGCGAGCAGCGCGGCGGATGCGGTGTGCAACGCGGCGCGCTTGGGCGGCGGCGCGAGTGGGTGTTGCCGCGTGCGCTCGTCGAACTGGAGGAACTCCTTCGCCGCCGCGCCGATGAAGAACGCCCTGGGCGCCTCGTATTCCAGCACGGGGAACTCGTCGGACTGCTCCGGGCCGTTTTCAATGAAGAGCCGCGCGGTGCGCTGCGACGCAAGCTGCCGCGCCCAGAGCGTCGCCGGCGCGTGCAGGCCGATGGCGGCCAGATCCTTCCCCGGCTCCGCGCGCTCGAAGACCTGGCACCACACTTCCGGCCCCGTGACCCAGGGTTTTTGCGAGCCGAGCAGGATGAGGTCGCCCGTGCCGGGATCCCAGATTTCCAGGTGCGGAAACACGCTGGCGAACGTGTGCAGCACGAGCGCCACAATGCCGTCGTGCATTTCGTAAACGTGGAACCACTGCGTCATGAGGCCGCCGTCCTTGAGCCGGCCCGCGCACAGCTCGTAGAACTCGCGGCTGAACACGCTGCCCACGCCGGCCATCCACGGGTTCGACGGCTCGCTGATGATCGCATCGTAGCGCTGCGGACTGAGCTTGAGCAGCGTGCGCGCGTCCTCGCCCACGAGGCGCGCGAGGCGGTTGGTGAGGATGCCACGGTTCCACGGCGTGAAGTATTTGCCGGCGCGCAGCACGGGCGCGCAGTTTTCCGCCACGACGACCTGCTGGACGGGATGCCCGAGCAGCGCGCCCGCCGTCACCCCGCTGCCGAAGCCGAGCACGAAGACATCCTTGCTCTCGGGGCGCGCGAGCATGGGCAGGTGGGCCAGGAGATATTGCGTGGCCAGATCGCCGTGCGAGCTGGCGTCGGGCTTGCCGTTGATGCGGAGGATGATTTGGTCGCCCGCCCCCACGCCATCACCCTGCTCGACCGTGACGGAAGCGTCGGCGGCGTCCTCGTAGAAATGAATCTTCACATGCCGCTGGCGGTGCCGGAGGAACTCCGGGTTCAGTTGCGGCTCCCGCTGGCGAAAAACCCCTGAGCTCATCAAGTGCCGCCAGGTGTCCCCGCCCATCGTGCCCACCAGCAGCAGGCCGGTGCCGACCGTCGCGGCCGTGAACTGCAGCGTCGCGCGCTGAAACTTCCGCCCCAGCAGCCACGCGGCGACGCACAAGCCCAGCGCCAGCGCGAGGAACGCGCCGCGCAGCCCGAGCCTTGGCATCAGCACGAAACCCGTGACCAGCGTGCCCGCCACCGCGCCGAGGGTGTTCCACGTCAGCAGCCGCCCCACGCCGTGGCCCAGCTCCGGCCCGCTCTGCGGGAGGTCGCGAATCCACAGCGGCAGCACCGCGCCGAGCAGGCCCGCCGGGATGCCCAGCACGACCAGCGACATCGCGGCCGAGAAAACTTGATGGAACGAGTGGCCGGTTTCCGTCCGCGCGATGCCCGTCTTCACCCAGCGGTAGAAATCCACCCATTGCTCGACGCCCGCGACGAGCAGCCCGATCCACGCGGCCGCGCCAAGCACGAGAACCGTCGTGGCGGTCTCGCGCCTCCAGCCCCGCGTGCGCGGCGAGGCCATCACCGCCCCGCCCAGCCCGATGCCAAGGATGAAGGCCATCAGCACAATGGCGAAGGCCTGGAGCGACGCGCCGAAGACGAGCACGAGCGACCGGGCGGCGAGGACTTCGAGGCCCATGGAAACCGCACCAGTGAGGGCGACGATGGTGAGGGAGAGGAAGGAGTAATCAGTGATTGGCGGTGAGACTCCGGGATCTGTAGCGGCGGTCTGTGACCGCCGGTCTTCATCGAGTCGGCGCTCACCGAGCGCCGCCATCGGGGTCTTGCGCGCCAGGCCGAGCGCGGTGAAGCCGAGCACGACGTTCACCATCGCCGTGAGTTGCAGCGACGCCGTCATGCCCATCGCCGGCACGAACACGAAGCCCGCCAGCCACGCGCCGCAGACCGCGCCAAGACTGTTCACCGAGTAGAAGCGCGCCGAGAGCCGGCCCGCGTCGGAGCCGCGGCGGTTCAGCCACGCGGCGATGAGCGGCAGCGTGCCGCCCATGAGGATCGTCGGCCCGAGCAGCAGGCCGACGCTGAGAATGGCCTTCAGGCCGAGCAGTCCCAGCGGCTGCTCCAACAACGGCGCGCCCGCGCTGATGAAAAGTTTGTCCGCCGCCCGATGCAGCAGGGGGAAGCTGAACGCGTAGAGGCCGATGGCGATTTCCAGCTTCCCGTAGAGCGCGAGCGGGCTTGCCGCCGCGTCCGCGCGCCGGCCGAAGAGCCGGTTGCCCAGCGCCAGCCCGCCCATGAAGACCGCCAGCACCACCGTCTGCGCCTGCACCGTGCTGCCCAGCATGAGCCCGAGATGCCTGGACCACAGAACCTCATAGACCAGCGCCGTCGCCCCGGAGCAGAAGAAGAGCAGCAGCACGATCATGGCAACGGCGGGTGAGGGAATTCTGCTTTGCGTGCGGCCATTCGCCGGGAAGTCTTCGTCAGGGCCACGGGTGCGGCAAGGAAAAGCCGGGCTGCCTCCCGCGGTCGCTGCGCTGACGTATCGTCTCCGAATGCAACGCCGGGGAGGATGGCGTGGGCGCCAGGTTGCGCCCCACGGGCAGGCCAGCTCCGCCACTTACTCCAACTCCGCCACGGCGACCGTGTAGATCAGCATGCGCGGGACGGTGAAGGCGACCTCGCCGGTGCGTTGCACCATCCCCGCCGGGCCGGTGCTGACCTCGGCGTCGGGTGACAGCAGGCGGATGGACTTCACGCGCTCGCCGGGCTGGAGCGCGAGCCGGACGGTGATGCCCTCGATGGCCAGCGGTTTCTCCTCATGCGGGCCGCTGCCCATGTTGCGGGCTTTCGGCGGCTCCTCGCGGTTGTAGTTCACGAGGTGGATGAGGCGGCGCTTGGGCTGGCTGAGGACGGAGGCGACGACGGTCGGGGCACCCTCGCGGCGGGTGACGGACGCGAGTTCTTTGCGCCACTTCGCGACCAAATCATCCGCCGGCACCGTCTCGACATTCAATGTGGTAGGGCCGCGCTGCGCGCGGCCTTGTTTGTCTGTCTCGTTCAACGAGGCCGACCGCAGGTCAGCCCTACCTGGGCTGGCGGCGACCACCACGCGCCGGCTCGCGATTTGCGCCTCCGTCACAATGTCATCCGGCACGATGTCGAACACGTAGCCCTCCCGTGCGAGTTGCTTCCCAATGGCCTTGAAGCGCGCCACCGGCTCCACGTCGCCGCGCTGCACGGCGCTGCGCGGGTAAAGCAGAAGCAGTTCCGCCGTCGGCTGCGCGCCGACGTAGAGGTCGCGGTGCTTCGCGGCGAAGCCGAAATAGGTCGTCATCGCCTCGCGGCCCGCCGGGTTCTTGAAGGTTGCGTAAAAGCCCAGCCCCGCCCCGCCGTTGGCGATGCCCTCGGCGATGGTCGCGCGCGTGCGCGTCTGCTCATACTTGCCCAGCACGAACGGCTTTGGCCCGAACGCGCCGCGCACGTAACGAAGTTGCAGCGTGCCGTCGCCGAGGTCGCCGTTGGCCAGGTCAGTCTGCGACGCGGCGTTGCCGGTGCTATACCAGAGGTAACTTTCGTCGCGGCCCCACACGTCGCCCGGCAGCAGGCAGCGCTCGTCGCCGTTGATTTGGTTGAACCCGCCGAGGTGGTTCCACTGCGCGACCATCAAGTCCGGCTTGAGCTTGCGCCCGTGCGCGATGAACACGTCGTCGAACGCAGCCTTGAGCGAGACTTGTGTCCACTTCAGCGCGGCCAGCTTGTAGGGCGAAGTCTCCTTCGGGTTGTGCCACGAGGGGATTTCCGCGAACTGGTGCGCCTTCAAGTCCGCGATGGCGAACTGTTCCTTGAGCTGCGCCGCCGTGTAGTTCGTCCCCAGCCACGCGCGAAATCCGCCCACGCAGTGCGAGCACATGCAGTCGCGGCGGTAGTAATAGTTCGCGATGAGGCCGTCCACGCCGCGCGCGATGGCGTCGGTCATCATCGCCTTGAGGCACGCGCGCCAGAGCGGGTTGTTCAGGCAGCCGTGATACTCGGGCCAGCCGCCGATCTTGTAGCTGGACGTGGTGATGAGCTTGCCCTCGGCGTTGACGGCCAGCATCTCGGTCGGGTTGGCGGTCGGCCTCGGGCCGAACGTCTTCGTGTCCCAGCCGTTGTGATACCAGTCGAAGAAGCCCGCGCGCTTGTCCGGGTCGCCGAGGATGAACGTGGTGTTGAAGTGGCCGACCACCTTCGAGCCGCGCGCGTGGACCTCCTGGTTCAGCTTGCGGAAGAACTCGCCGCACTCCTTCGTGCCCTCGACCGGGAAGTGTGCCGGGTAGCCCTTGCCGAACTTCGTGTGCGCCACGCTGTAAAATGTGACGCCGTAGAAGCCCACCTGGGCGACCTGCGGCTTCGCCTCGCCGACGAAGTCGAGGTATTCCGGCGTGCCATAGTCCGTCCAGTTGGCGATGAGGGTGTTGAACCAGAACGGCTCGGCGGCGCGGGCGGAACCCGCCAGCAGTCCAACAATTGCCAGCGCGGTCACGAGATGCACACGCAGGACGACGGATGACAGGAGGGGACGGCGGTGGTGGGGTTTCATGCAGAGCGTCACGCTGATTGAAGCTCCGGCCAGTGGACAAATTCAACCCGCCTTCCGAGGCGCCGGACGAACCTTGCGTGCTGGTGTGAAACGCCAGTGCGAAGCGCGACCTTGACGGGCATGGAAGGCGGGGTAGCTTCCTGCCGAACCAACCGGTCCCAATCTATGGGCAACAAACACCGTCCCCGCCGTGCCTTCGCACGCGGGTTCACCCTGATCGAATTGCTCGTCGTCATCGCCATCATCGCGATTCTCGCTGGGATGCTCTTGCCCGCGTTGAGCAAGGCCAAGCAGAAGGCCGATGGCACGAAGTGCCTGAGCAACATGCGGCAGTTTCAGTTGATGTGGCAGTTCTACGCGGAGGAATACGACGGCCGACTCGTCCCCGTGCGCACCTGGGTGACCGGCAACCTCCCCAACAGCGCAAGCATCACGGGCGGGTTGCTGTGGCCGTTCACCAAGAACGAGGCGCTCTACAAATGTCCCGGTGACAAGTCCCTTAACGCCCGCAGCGTGTCCATGAACGCCCACATGGGCGGAGTGCAAGGTGATTACATTTCCGCCGCGTTCGCGCCATTCAAACGGCGCGAGGACATTCTTAAGCCAGACCAATACTGGGTTACGCTGGACGAGCGGATCGGCATCAACGACGGCTTCTATCGGCTGGACTGCAACACGGTTTACACGACCGCTCGCGCCGGAGATTTCCCCGCCGTTTATCACAACCGGAACAGCGCCTTCAATTTCTCGGACGGACACGCGGAGATGCGCAAGTGGACGACCGCGAATTACGTTTCGATCGCGCCCGCCAACGGCCAGCCGTTGGCCAATGCGGACGACCTCTGGATGATGCAGCACATGACCTTGCCGACCACTGGTGCCTGGCCTTGAGCCGGCGGCCAGCCTCCGACGTTCCCATCTTAGTCGTCCCGCGCCCGCCAGGAAGCGCGGTTCGTCGGAATCCCCTTCGCGTTAAACTCCCGCTCGAAGTCTGTTGTCACGGCGGCGAGGTCGGCGGGCGTTTCCACTTCCGTGAAAGCTACGTCCGCGCGGAAGACGGCGAGCATCTGGGCGAAGTAATCCACATGGTCGGTGCGCAGGCGAACCACGCCGCCGGGCTTGAGCGCGCGGCGGGCCAGCGCGGTGAAGCGCTCGTTGATGAGGCGGTTCCGCGCGTGTTTCACCTTCGGCCACGGGTCGGGGAAATAGACGTGGATGGCATCCGCGCTCGCGGGCGGCAGGAGGTATTCGAGGAAGTAGCCAATCTCGATGCGCACGAGGCTGAGGTTGGTCAGGCCGAGGCGGCGACCGCGCTTGTCCGGCTTGCGGATGCGGCCGGTCAGGCGCTCGACGCCGAGCAGGTTCCGCGTCGGATTCCGCTGCGCCCACTCGACGATGAACGAGCCGTCGCCACAGCCCAACTCGACTTCGAGGGGCTGGAGCGTGGGGAAGTGGTCGGCGAGGTTGAGCGGCTGGAGGATGGTGCGGAACTCGTGGAGGAGCGTGTTGCGTGTTGCGTGTTGCGTGTTGCCCGCGTCATCCGAAGCACCGGCTTCAGGCACGCAGCACGCAGCACGCAGCACGGTTTCATTCTCCTCAGTCGCCATCACGTCCCTTCGTCACCACTTCACCGGCACGGAGAGCTTCGCGCCGAATTTATTCGTGTAGAAAAGCTGCTTGTTCGCCTGGCCGAACTCGTGGACGAGCTTCGTCACCTTCACATCGTAGCAGCAATACTCGGCGATTTCGAGGAGCCGACCTTCCTTATACCAGCGCAGCGCCTGCATCCCGTCCGCCGTCTTCTCCACACCCAGCGACGCGGTGGCGATGGAGTCCAGCGAGAGCCGGTGCGGCAGCGACTTCATCAGGTCCACCAGCAGGTCGAGCGTGCGCAACTGCGAGTAGTCGAAGAACTCGTTGTGGCCTTGCAGCACCTCGTAGTCGAAGCGCTCGATGTTGAAGCCCACCACGAGGTCCGCGCGCCGCAGCTCCTCGATGAGGTCGTTGACCTGGCGTTCGCCGTAAATCTGGTAGCCGCCGCGCGCCGTGCTGTAGGTCACGCCCACGCTCATGCCCATGCGCCGGATGTTGCCCCAGCCGCCCACCTCGTCCGCAGACCGCTGCGTTTCGAGGTCGAAATAGACAATGTTCTTCATCGGAAGAAAACCACTAACCGGCACTGACTGGCACTAATCCGAAGCGGAGCGGTTGGAGATGGGAACTTCCCTTCTCCGCGCTTCTCAGCGTCCTCTGCATGGCTGTCTCCCAACGGCCTCGCTGGCGGAGAAGATTTTCAACCACGGAAGACGCCGAATACCCGGAAGGCGCGGCCATGTGCGCAGCCCTTCCGCGTATTCCGAGTCTTCCGTGGTTGCCTTTGCCTGCGGCTCTGCCGCGCTGCGCCTCTGCGTTAAATAGAGCGTCACATTCAACCGCATCACCCCGGTTGACCGCTTGGCAACCGTCAACATCGTTTGGCGCAACTGTCTTCATTAGTGCCGGTTAGTGGTTCAAAGTCCCGCGCAGCGTAGCCAGCGTGTCCGGTGGCGGAAAGAAAAGTTTGCCCGGCCCGTGGCGGTTCCGCACACTGCGGCACTTGTTGAATGAGCACTGCCGTTGCTGAACCACCCGCCACTCCCGCCGCCCGCGCCCGGGAAAGTGCGCCGGACTTGTCCCAGCCCGTCGCGCGCCCGCAGACCTCCGCGTGGCAGCTTTTCAAGGACGTGCTGAACCACGGCGGCCCCGGCTACCTCCAGTTCGCCATCACGAACATCTGCAACGCCGACTGCGGCTTCTGCGGCTTCGCGCGCTCGCAGTTCGACCCCAAGGCCCGCAAGAGCGTCACGCTTCAGGAGGCGAAGGACGTGGTGGACATCGCCAAGCGCAACCACATCGGCTACCTGCTCTTCGTCGGCGGCGAGCCGATGGCGCACCGCGACCTCCGCGCGATGGTCCGCTACTCGGCCGAGCGCGGCATCCACCCGATGATTTGCACCAACGGCGGCCTGTGGAATGATGACAACCTGAAGGCCCTCGCGAGCGACGGCCTCACGAGCGTCATCATGTCCATTGACGCGCACGACGCGGCCAAGCACGAGACCAACCGGGGCCTGCCGGACGTGTGCCGGAAAATCAAAAAGGCCAACGAGTTCTTCCACAGCGTCGGCATCCAGACCACGGCGAGCATCACGGCCAGCCGGTTGATCGAGGACTACGAGAAGCTGCCTGCGTTCCTCGAAAGCCTGAGCTTCACGAGCTGCACCTTCAGCTACCCGCTCACGAACCTTGCCTCCAGCTACCTCAGCTTCAGCGACAGCGGCCTGGTGAACTTCAACAACACCGAACTGCTCGCGCTCTTCGACAACATCAAGCGGATGAAGCACAACAGCGGCTATCCGGTGGTGAACCCCACGGAGTCGCTCACCGAGATGCAGCGCCACCTGCGCGGCGAGAAGGAGCAGTTCGGCTGCCTTGGCGGGCACAAGTATTTCTACCTCGACTGGAACCTCGACCTCTACCGCTGCCACGCGTGGGACAAGCCCATGTGCAAGGTCCATGAGTGGGACGACTCCAAGCTCATCCGCGACGGCTGCACCAAGTGCATGATTGACTGCTACCGCGACCCGAGCGTCCTCCAGCACGTCGCCATCAACGCCAGCGACGCCTGGCACGCGCTCAAAAAGGGCGACCTCGGCACCGCCGCGATGAAGGTGCTCGACTCGAAGAACCTCACCTCGCTCAAAGCCGTGTGGGAGGACCGCAAGTGGATTGGGAAGGTCTGAGATGGCTGCGTGCTGCGTGAGCACGGCAGAACGCGTTTGGACTAAATCACGGAACACGCAACACGCAGCACGTCGTCCATGTCCAAACTCTACTTCTACTACTCCGCGATGAACGCGGGGAAGAGCACCACGCTCCTCCAGTCGAGCTACAACTACCAGGAACGCGGCATGAACACCCTCGTCCTCGCGCCGCAGCTCGACACCCGCGCGGGACCGGGAAAAGTCGCATCACGCATCGGACTGACCGCCGAAGCCCGCGCGTTCAAGCGGGATGAAAACCTCTTCACCCTCGCCGAGGAGGATCACGAGAAGCGCATCCTCTCCTGCGTGCTGGTGGACGAGGCGCAGTTCCTCACCAAGGCCCAGGTCGAGCAGCTCGCCGACCTCGCCGACCGCCTGCGCATTCCGGTGCTCTGCTACGGCCTGCGCACGGACTTTCAGGGCAATCTCTTCGAGGGCAGCCAGTGGCTCCTCGCGTGGGCGGACAACCTGATCGAGCTGAAAACCATCTGCCACTGCGGCCGCAAGGCCACGATGGTCCTGCGCGTGGACGCCGCCGGGGCACCGGTGAAGACCGGCGCGCAGATCGAGATCGGCGGCAACGACCGCTACGTCTCCGTCTGCCGCCGCCACCACAAGGAGAGCCAGCACGCGTGGCTGCTTTAGCGGGTGGCTCTGCGCCCCCCGATGCGCCAGCGGGCAGGTTTTGCTTTCCATCAACTTGCCCGGCAGATACAACCACGCCCGAAGGCACGCGCGACGAAAACCGCTCACAGCGGGGCAAACACCCGGTCTCGCGCCTGGCTGTCGAACCATCGCATGAAAATCGGCATCATCGGACTCGGCTACGTCGGACTCCCCCTCTCCCTGCAATTCGCACGCTCCGGCGTGGATGTCACCGGCCTGGACGTGGACGACAAGAAGGTCGTCGCGCTCATGGGCGGGCGCAGCTACATCGAGCACATCCCGGCGGCGGCGATTCAGGAGCAGGTCAACGCCGGGAAGTTCCGCGCGACCACGGACTTCTCCGCCATCAAGCAGCTCGACGCCGTCATCATCTGCGTCCCGACGCCGCTCAACAAAAACCGCGAGCCGGACATCAGCTACATCATCAAGTCCGGCGAGGCCATCCTGCCGCACGTCCACAACGGCCTGCTCGTAGTGCTCGAATCCACCACTTACCCCGGCACGACGGACGAGGACTTGCGCGCCGTGCTGGAGCGCGGCGGCTTGAAGGCGGGCGTGGACTTCAACCTCGCCTTCTCCCCCGAGCGCGAAGACCCCGGCAATCCGAACAGCATCGTCGCGCAGATTCCCAAGGTCGTCGGCGGCCTCACGCCGGCATGCTTGCAGCGCGCGGTCGAACTCTACGGCAAGGCCATCAAGACCATCGTGCCCGTCAGCTCCTGCCGCGCGGCGGAGGCGACCAAGCTGCTCGAGAACATCTTCCGCGGCGTGAACATCGCGCTGGTGAACGAGCTGAAGCAGGTCTATGCTGCGATGGGCATTGACGTGTGGGAGGTCATCAACGCGGCGAAGACCAAGCCGTTCGGCTACATGGCCTTCTACCCCGGCCCCGGCCTCGGTGGGCACTGCATCCCGATTGACCCGTTCTACCTCACCTGGAAGGCGCGCGAGTATGGGCAGAACACCAAGTTCATCGAGCTGGCCGGCGAGGTGAACACCGCCATGCCGATGTATGTGGTGCACCGCACGCAGGAGGCGCTCAACGCGAAGAAGAAGGCCATCAACGGCAGCCGCATCCTCATCATGGGCCTCGCCTACAAGGCCAACGTGGACGACGACCGCGAGTCGCCCAGCTACACGCTGCTCGACCTCTTCAAGGAGCGCGGCGCGGAGATGGCCTACTTCGACCCGCACGTCCCCGTCATCCGCCCGAGCCGCGAGCACGGCCACTGGGCGGGCACGAAGTCCGTGCCGTGGACGAAGGAAAGCATCGCGAGCTACGACGTGGTGGTGATTTCCACGAACCACAAGAAGGCCAACAACCAGGAACTCGCCGACTGGGCGCAAGTCATCGTGGACACGCGCAACGCGATGGCGGACGTGAAGGTCGCGGCGGGGAAGGTGTGGAAGGCATAGTTGAATTTCGCGCTGCCTCAGGCAGCTTGCCCGCATGAACGCGCACGTCGAAGAACTCGCCAAAGAAATCCGCAGCCTGCCCGAGGAGTCGCGGCTCTACTTGTTCGACCAGTTGTATTACAGCCTTGGGGAAGCGGAGATTGGAAAGGCGTGGGAGCGGGAGCTGGACCGGCGCGAGGAGGAAATCGCCGCTGGACGCGCGCAATGGTTGGATGGGGATGCTGTGATGGGCGAACTGCGGGCCGCCGCCCGCGAGTGGCGTCGTGAATGACCCGCTTCAAGCAATCCATCGGAGCGCGGCTTGAGCTGCTGGATGCCATCCGTTACTACAATCATCAGCGTCCCGGTCTGGGCGAGGCGTTCTTCGCCGAAGTTGAGCAACTCATCGCCGCCGTCGTGGCCAATCCGTTCCGCTGGGCGCCTGACGCGCGGGGCCGCCGGCGGGCTCTCATGAAGCGCTTCCCCTACAAGCTGATTTTCCGCGTCCGGGAGAAGGACATTTACCTCATCGCTGCCGCCCACCACAAGCGCGCCCCCGGCTACTGGGAATCCCGCGACCGCCCCTGAGCTTATGACCGCCTACGAAACCCTCCGCGCCGGGCTGAAGAAATCCCCGCGCACCTGGCTCGTCACCGGGGCCGCCGGCTTCATCGGCTCCAACCTCGTCGAGCACCTGCTCAAGCTGGATCAGCGTGTCGTGGGCCTGGACAACTTCGCCACCGGGCACCGCAGGAATCTCAACCAGCTAAAGGACCTCGTCACCGCCAGCCAGTGGGAGCGCTTCCGTTTCCTCGACGCCGACCTCCGCGT
>Ga0172367_10000607_pt1 | contig 55265 bp, 38 predicted proteins | sample Lak10m_FD_114542 | JGI IMG/M metagenome (GOLD analysis project Ga0172367, IMG submission 114542) | Freshwater microbial communities from Kabuno Bay, South-Kivu, Congo - kab_022012_10m | ecosystem: Environmental > Aquatic > Freshwater > Lake | place: Democratic Republic of the Congo: South-Kivu... | reverse complement strand
TCCAAGTTAGTTTATTTTCTTAAAAAATTATTCATCTATAGACAAATAAGTCAAAGCAGCTGAAAAACTTATTAAAGCCTCATTCAATTTATCTTTTGACAAAGTAAGGTTATGCAGTTCTGCCACTTTCCTATAATTGTTAAGTTCCCATTTCATTTGTTCTTCATCAAAATATTGGTAAAAGTATTTTGCGGTGTTAAATATTTTTCTTCCCCAAGTATCAAAAAACTCACTTGCGGTTATAACATTCTTGGTGGAATCAGGGCAGTCAAAAACTTCATTTAAATCTTCAAGATAATAACCCCACCATTCATAAAGTTCATCACCCCGATTGAGTACTTTTTCTACTTCAGAAAAATTATGTACCAAGGAGTGTTTTAAATAGTTCGCATTATTTGGCTTAACCCCAATTAAGTAATACGTGTCATTGTCAATATCAGCAACCAGTTCATCCCAATGATAGTATGAGATCAGTTCAGAATCTGCTGAGTCAATATAGTAATACTCATCCTTATTCCGTTTACCACAGATTACTGCCCAGTGATCATCACCCTGGAGAGAAACAATAGATGGAATTCCCTTTTTTAATAAACCGTCTAACTTTTGTCTGAAATTATTTTTACGCGTAGTGGAATATTCAATCGGATGGCAGTCGTAGTATTTAATACCTTTTTTTAATTGTTTTTCATTCGTTCCGAATGCGATAGTCACAAATGTTGGTACGCCGGTAGCCTTATTCGCTTCTTTTTTTGTAAGGGGAATCCCTACTAAGAGTAAAGCGTGACCTAAACTATATTTACCACAAGCTCCACTCAAGACAGGTTGCCAATCAAAACCAATTTTTTGTTGCATATAAGATTTTCTTATACTCGATTAGATTTATTCGTAAAATACTAACAGAGATTCAAAATTGTCACTTTATAAATATTAGTATGATCAAAACTAAAACAACAACAATGCTAATATTTCTAATTTTTATAATCATATTATTCAGGTTAGTAAAAGCTAAATTTGATTTAGTATGGTATTCATTCATTTTTTCATCACTTGAATTATATTTATCGGACAACTGTTGAATAAGTGATGATGTGTTTTTAAATAAGGCTTGGGATTCAGTAATAAAATTATTAACACTAACTTTGAGCCCATCAAGTTGTGTCTTTAGCTCCTTAATGTTTTCTCTGGTCTCGGCTAAAAATAACTGATCAAATAATTCTTTTAATTCTGCCTGTGCTTTTTCCTCTAGCTTTTCCGTATGATGAATATCTTCGATACTATTGTTTCTCAATTCCATATCTTTCCTTAATTTGTGAAAAATGATAATTACTCAATCCCAAGTATACCAACAGTAGAAACTTATCAATTTTAGAATTGGATTTATTTATTTTTAATATAGTTTCATTGTAATTCCTCAGAAATTCTACATTTATAAATTTCATCCAATCTCGAAGTGTATCTAATTCATTATTGCTTGATACCTCAAATTCTTTTTTTTCTTTCTTTGAGTCTAATATTTTAATTGAAATAAAATCTATATCTTTTTGCAATAGTTCATTCTGTTCATTTGCTATTTCCAATTTTTTATTATTACTTTTTAATTTTTTAGTATTTTTATCATTTTGGTGATTTACTTGCACTAGAAGCAATTCACTAATCTCCCGTTTTACTTTATCAACACTCTCTTTTAAAGCTGCTCTAAGGTTTTGTAGTCTATTTTTTTTGCTACAAAAAATTTTTTTTATCATAGCATAATTTATATAATCTCTAATTGCTCGTCGTTCGGTTCTTGTAGAAGCTAATATTAAATCACGCACATTTACATTAAGTTCAATAGAGTAATTTCCTAATAATACTAATTGGTATTCCCTAAATTTGTTAACAATATTTATTATTGTTTGATTCGTTTTATCTAAAGCAGTATAAATATCATCAATTTGTCCAAGATTAAGTGCATAAAAAAACTTGGGTAATAAATTATTATCAATATAATTTTGTTCTAATTTTGATATGTTTCTTTCAAGATATTCTTTAAAATTATTTAAATTTATCTTTTCATTTTCTTTGGATTGTTTAATTTTTTCTAATTTATTTATGCTTTTTGAATAAGATTCTAACTTTTTAGTTATCAAGGATTGAACAAATCTAATAGTGGATGTCGTTAGTAAAATTCGATTATAAACTGAAGTGCTTTCCTTAATATCATCTTTCAATTCATCAAAAACTGAATTTATTGTTCTTTCTGTCTTAAGTTTCATCCCCTTGTCTAATACTTGCCAAGATTTACCAAATTCCAGGGGATATATCTTTACCTTACTACTAATTTGACTATACTCCTTTCTATAAAGATTTAATAAAAAATCTTTATCAAAGGTTGAATTTTTGGCTATCTCATCAAATATATTTTCTGCAGAAATTGAATAAGTAAATATTATTCTAAATTTTTCAGGTAACAATCTTAAAGCATCTTTGACATTATAATTTTGAAATCCAGGTATTTTTGTTTTGAGAGTTTTTGAAAAATGGTCTGCACGCACAACCAGGATAATAGGATTACAAATTGGGATTATATTTGAAACAAGATAATTTACATGCTCCTGTTCTTCTCTTTGATGACTTTGAATACCAGGTAAATCAATAACATTAATTTTTAAATGTCTATCTCCAACATCAAAATATTTTTTTGGAATTTTTAATTTTACTGTTTCTAATTTATTTCTGGTAGATTTATTAAAAGTCCTATCTTCGATTTTACTTCTTAGATTTTTAAGTTTGTTCACAAGTTCATTATTGGAACCAATTTTCTCATAAGTATCGCCGTGTTCGTTATAATAAAAATTATCGTCGTCAGACTTTAAATATATGAACGCTGTTTGTGTTGCGCTATCCCCTTGTTTTCTTCCATATCTTAATAGCTCTGAAATTTCCATAAAGTATTCATTTGATATACCAATAAATTTTAATATCAGAGTTGTTTTACCTATCTGAGAAGGCCCAAAAACCGCTACATTTATACTTTCTGTCCTAAATAAATTCTCTATTTTGCTACTTTTTAATACATTAGAACACTCATACATTTTTCTTTGTCCATCAAATGCCCACTTTAAACTATCTTTTGAATGATTTATCCAATTAGTATAAAGTTGCAACTTGGATACCCTCCCTTATCTCATCTTTTACTTCTTCCAACTCAGATATAGTCTTTATGAGTCTATCAAGTTTATCTCTTTCGGTTGATATCCCATATCTTACGGCTAAGTTGAATTTAATTCTATTTCTAATAACTTCCATTTCGTGATCAAAGTAACTAAGAGATTTTGCATATACTGCATCTCTTAAATTTAATAGAATATTTTCTGCTAATTCTGCATCTTTTATTTCCATTTTATTAATTTGATTGATGACAGACCTGACCAGAAGTCCCACCCCAATTATCCCACCGACAGCACCCAAAAACTCGCTACTTACACCAAAGGCACCAGCTAAAGCGGGAATAGAATCTATACGACCATCTGCCGCATCCTTCAAACCCATAAAGGTCCCAATCGCTGAAATTATTACACTGTGCATTGACTTAAGAGAATCAAATTCTTTTAATGTTTGTTCAGGCATATTTGACAAAGATGAATCTACAGCCTTTGATGTTATTTGAGGATATAAGAGGCATACTCTAGAAAAATCCAAGGCAAGTAGTGGTAAAATCGAAATTGCTTGGTCGCGATAACCAACGTTAGGCTCTAACTTATTATATTCATTTATTAATAGAGACTTTATCCAGTCAAATACCGTCGGATTATCTAGCGCGTATGCCTGTTCGTATTTTTTATTATACTCACCGAGTAAATATTTGCTGCTTACATTTTTGTTTAATTCAATAGGTAAAACTCCATTAAAACCTGGTTGTTCGCTTATCACCCTATTCATTGTAATTGTTTGATACAGTCTCAAATCGTGATCATTAGAGTTTCTCCATTTATCCCAAATAAGATCTTCAAAATCATTTATATCTTTTTGATTTTTACCAAAAATTGCTTGTTTAATTTTAGTAAACCAGTCCTCAACGTTTTCTGTTTTAGCAATTTCTCTTTTTATTTCTTTAATGGGACTAATAACAAATGTTGATAGTGAATCATCAAGATTATAAGCATAACTCTTCTTTATTTTTGTTGCAGACTCATCAAACTTTTCTAACACATACTCGATCTGAAGGTCTTTAGCACCCTGACTAGAAACATGAAGTAAATTCTGATTTTTAAACTCATTTAAAATTGATGTAAGTTCGTTTTTTAATAACCCGTCGAGGTATATTTTTTGTTTTTTTCTAAAATGTTTTGGAGTATTAGCGTGTTTAATGATCAAAGGTTCAAGTTTATCATTCCATAACCTAACGCCATCTTCATACTTATCAGTATAGATTACTCTTTCCTTTTCTAAATTAAATTCTTTAATAAAGTCATTCCGAATCTGCTCAATGCTATCACTAATTTGATCAGCCTTGGTTATTACAAAAATTGGTTTAGCGCTTTTAAAATCTTCAATAACATCTTTAATTTCTTGTGAATTTTGCCAGTCAGCTTTTGTAGTTAGGTCGAATAAAAACAGGCAAGATGCGGAAAAATTAAGTGAGTGTTTGGTTAGTTCTTCCCACATCATATCAGATTCTTCGGATTGATCCAATCCAGGTAATAAAATAAACGATGTGGAAGAAGAATTGAGTACCTTATATGGCACCTTTAATTCTAAAATTACATCATCAATTGATGGATTTTTTGAAATATTAATGAATTCTTCAGAAGTGATAATCTTTTCTGCTAATGAATAATTTCCTTCTGGGTTATCATTATTAAAACATTTTTTTATAGTAAGATATTCTTTGCCTTCGTGTTCTGTAATCAAAATTGGCAGCTTTTCTCCAACGCTTAGGTTGATTGGAATATATTTTTTGTTGGTTTCATTGAGTTGATATATTCTTTTTATGAAAGAGGATTTCCCAACTCCCTGCAAACCTGCGATTGCAATTACATAATTATTAAATAGTATTTCAGAAATAATTGTACGTCGTAAAAGGTTTTTTATTTTATTTTCTAACTCAGTAGAATTAATATAAACGGATACTTTCAATAATTTTAGAATTTTTTCATTCAAATTATGAAGTAGATATTCTGGATTATTTAATTTCGGCATATTCTCTCCTTTAATAATAAAAATTGAATAGATGTAATTTTTTACTTTTTTATCAATAGTTCTTCAAAGTACCTTCGCTAATTCTATTACAATGTTTTTTAATTGTTCTGGTTCTAAAACTTTCACACCTTCACCTCTACTTACTATCCAACCGGCAATCTCACTTAACGAGTTTACTGTGCATTCAAATATTACTGAGCCATCTTCATTCTTGGTAATCTTCTGATCAGCAACCAGCATACGTGGATTAACTCTGTCAGCCCAGAAAGGGGAGAGCCATAATTTTATTTTATGTTTTTCTTCTCCAAGCCAGCTCTTCCAGGAATACTTGAACAAATCTGAAAACTTATATTCGCTTTTCTCAAATCTCTGTCCTGTTGATTTAACTTTTACAATTTTATCGATCAGATATTGTTTCATTATTCCGTCTGATCCTGCAAGTAATCGCCAGCTGCCTTCATTCTGAAAAATCAACAGCGGTTCAATAACTTTATCTTTTTCAATCCTGGAACCCATCTTGTTATAATCGATCTTTGCTATCTCTGTGTTATCAATACAAAGCTGCAGCAAAACAAGATTACTTAGAGCCGAGAATCCTTTTTTCTCTACAAGTAATGATGTGGATCTGTCTAAAGCATAGTCATTATGATTTAATCCTACGTAATGAAGTATAATATCTACAAGTTTTTCTTTAGGGAGTTCACTTCCAAGACATACGCCTCTGTTTTTATGTGAGTGGATATCAATTCCATAAGAACGCAGATCCTGCAGGTCTCTTTTAATGGTTAATTCTTCTACTTGAAAATATTCGGCAAGATCGAATGTAATGATTGGCTTTTTAGTTTCTTCTGAAAGACAAAGTCCCAGAATTTCTATCTGTCTTTTGAACTTGGATTGGAAATCAAACACAAGCACTCCCTTTGACAAAATGTGTATGCAAATTAAACATAGTATGTACATTAGTCAATTTGTACAAATTAGTATCAATGAATGATACCCATCTAAAATATCTGCGATCTAAGTTTGAATTAGAAATTCACAGGAGGTTCACAATGCAAGTACGAGTAGTTTCTTTTCAAAAGCACAAAAGGTTATCCGTTGTTCAGCTGTTAACAGCACAGCAGAATACGGTTGACTATATCTCTGGTCCAAAAGCGATAAAGGACGATTTGATTCAGGTAAAGGAGGTAAGCGAATCAGGAAGCGTAAATAATCTTTTCGTTTTCAATCTTTCTGATAAATACGTTTTCTTTATGGACGGGGATATACTAATGGGCGCAAAACAGAATAGAGTGTTAAATACATCGGTTCTATTAGCACCAAATTCTAAAATCACACTGCCGGTAAGCTGTGTAGAACAGGGCAGATGGAGCAGAGTATCGGCTAAGTTTATGAACTCAGATTATATAACTCCGCTTAAACTTAGAGCAGGAAAATCCAGAAACGTGAGCGAGAATCTTCGTGCCAGATCTGAATTTGATGCAGGGCAGGGAGAAGTCTGGAAAAATGTAGAGGATTATCAAATTTCTTTCAGCGTTAAATCACCTACAGGAAGTCTATCAGATGTTTATGAAAAAGAGAAAGATAATTTCGAAACTTTCATCAAGAACTTTTCAATAAACAATGATGCGAACGGATTGGCATTATTCTCTGACAGGCAGTTATTAAACGTTGATGTTTTTAACAGAAAAGATATCTATCAGGAATATTTTCCTAAGATATTGAGAAGCACAGCAATGGAAATATCTCATCTAAAGGATAAGAAAAATGATCTTGAGGAAGTTGAGGCACTTTATAAAACTCAATCAACATTTGATCTTCTGGAGAAGATAGAAAAAACAAAACACTCCGGTGTTGCAGCGGGTGAAGAAACAAGATTTGATTCAGAGGATCTGACAGGATTTGAACTTGACTTTAAGAATCAGCTAATACATCTGACAGCATTAAATATTGAAAAAGGGAAGGCCAGCAGCTCCGATGGTAACAGAAGGTATTGAATTTAATAATGCAAGACCCGAAGAGGTAATAGATTATCTGCAGGATTTGGACAGAGTTAAACTTGCTCTAAGTCCTGCAAATCTTAAAATAAAATTGGATAACAAGCAGTTAATGCTCAGGGTAATGGATAAAGCAGTAAGGGATTATCCGATAAGAAAATCATTTCTTTAAAAGCTGTTGAAATGGTATTCATTTCCGATGAATCAGCTTTACAGATTATCTAATGAAACTGTTATTTCTATCTGCAATGATTATTTAATGAACATCAATAGAAAATATGTAGATGTTACTCTTGAAAAGGGAGAAGCTCTGACAATTACGAGTCCCGATTACAATGAGATTACAGATCTTGAGGTGATCCAGAAATGTACGTATCTGGGGGTCCGTACAGTTTCCAGAAATGACTTTATGCTGAGGATTACCACTGAAGAAAAGTTCAAGTTTGAAGCAGTAAAAGGTGACAAATGCGGAATTGGATTAAATGTGATTAATTCCGAAACAGGTTTTAGGACTTTAAGCGTAGCACACTTTGTTATGAGATATACTTGTTCAAACGGTGCAATTGTTAGAATAGTAAATGATGCAAATGACCGAGTTCATTATGGCCATAAGGAATATGAGCTGCAGGCTTTTTTAGCTGAGCAGATAGAATTAGCACTTCTGAGTCGGCAGCAAGTTGCAGATTCAATTAAATATCTTCCTAATGAACCGGCAGCTGAATTTATAAATAGTGTGTACAAAAGAATTGAATCATACTTAGGAAAAAATGAAAGTAAAAACTTCTTTGATGAGTTAAATGAAAAATCAACACTTTATGATTTATTTAACTTGGTTACTAATAAAGCAAAAAACTATGATCTGGGGAAAAGAGTTCTACTTGAAAATCTTGCAGGGGATTTAATACTAAATTGAAGTCGTTTAAGAATACATCCTAGAATAAAACTATGACAAGAAGAAGGAAGCTTATATTGACAAGACCATTTGATGAAAGTCTTGAAGCATTTATCAGTTACAGGAATAACACAGTTATAAGATCAACTAATAGCAGAAAGATTATTTTTAAGGAGGATCTTGTTAGTGATTGGGAAAAATTCTGGAGATCGATAAATGAAAGAACTGACAGAAGAATGTGTACAGACAGAAGTATAAATTAATTCAAAAATTATTAGAATTATTTAAATGGATTATTTAATTTGTAATGTAATTTTTGATATTCATTGGCTCTGGTAAACAGGCATTGTATTTTGTAAGAAGTTACACTCCCTTCATATTTCATTTCTATTCGGGGGTGCTGAGCAGATTGTAATAAATACTTTTTTTCATCAATCTTGATAAGTGCCCAATGCAATTAGATAGAAAATTAGAGGAAGCAAAGCTATTAAAAATATTTGGCTTCAATAATTTTTTTGATGATCAATGGTATACAATCCAAAAGGTTTTTAACGGGGAGCGAATTTTACTAATTGAGAAAACTGGTTTTGGGAAATCTCTTTGCTATCAGTACCCGGCTACTCAATTCCAAGGAACAACAATTATTTTCTCCCCACTTATTGCGTTAATGAGGGATCAAGTCAAATTCATTGAATCAAAAGAAATTCTAACAGCTTCAATAAACAGTAACCAAACCGATGAAGAAAATAATGAAATTATAAGAAATGCTATTAATGGTAAATACAAGATTCTTTTCATTGCTCCAGAAAGACAGGAAAACCAATCATGGATTGAAGCAGCAACAAAGATTAATATTTCAATGGTTGTGATTGATGAAGCTCATTGTATTAGTGTTTGGGGACACGATTTTAGGCCAGCTTACCGAAGAATAATTAACCTAGTTACTTTACTTCCAAAGAATTTCCCAGTTCTTGCTACAACTGCGACAGCCACGCCAAGAGTTGAGGAAGATATTAAAAATCAGATTGGAAAAAATATAACCTCTATTAGAGGAAATTTGGTAAGGAATAATTTTAATCTGAGAGTTGTTAAAGTTAATTCCGAAGATGAAAAGATGATTTGGCTTGGAGAAAACATTCCTAATCTACCAGGTACGGGAATAATTTATACCGGAACAAAAGTTAGTACAGAACAATATTCAAGATGGTTTGAGTATTTACAGATTAAATCCATTAATTATAATTCCGGTTTGGATGGTGAAAGCAGGAAAGAAATTGAAACTGGTTTAATGCATAATGATTATAAGTGTGTTGTGTCTACGAATGCACTGGGAATGGGTATTGATAAACCGGATTTACGTTTTATTGTTCACACACAGATGCCACAATCCCCAATTCATTATTATCAGGAAATTGGTAGAGCTGGTAGAGACGGTGACCCTGCTTGGGTTATTTTATTTTTTAATCCAAAAGATGATTTAGAATTGCTAAAATCATTCATTGATGGTGCAAAACCTTCATTAGATAAATATGATAAAATAATAAATATAGTTAAGGTACAGAGACTTGGATTGCATGCCATTATAAAAAGCGCAAATATGAAGCAAACTCAAGTCAAAGTAATTCTAGCAGATTTACGGGATCAAGGGATTATTAATGAAGTTATGGTAGGGTCAAGCAAAAAGTATGAATACAAATTTAATGCACCAGCACTAAACACAAAATATTTTGATGAACTAAGAAATTTCAAGCTAAAGGAACTCCAGGATATTATTGACTATACTGAACTTAAAACTTGTAGGATGAATTTTCTTTGTGATTATTTGGGCGATAGCTCTAGTGAAAATTGTGGTAAATGCGACAACGACTTGGGTAAAAAAATTAAAATATCAGATAATGAGGAGTTAAAAAAAAAATTAGCTGATTTTTATGAAACATTTTTTCCTGTTTTGGAAGTTGAGAACAAAACTAATAGATTAATTAACGGTGTAGCCGCATCCTATTATGGAGTATCTAATGTTGGGAAGGTTATTCACCGTTGTAAATATGAAGGCGGCGGAGATTATCCGGATTTTTTAGTTAAACTATGTTTAAAAGCATTTCGCAAAGCCTTAGGTGATACGAAATTTGATTTTTGTTTATTTGTCCCACCAACAGAATCAGGACATCTTGTTAGAAATTTTGCTAAGAAAATAGCCGATGCCCTAAAAATACCTTTCTCTGAAAGTTTGATAAAAACAAGGACTACTAAAGCGCAAAAAATATTTCTAACAGGGTTATTGAAGAAAGACAATGTAGCTGGAGCATTTTCTTTTAGTAATACAAGCATGATTGAAGGAAAAAATATATTATTGATAGACGATATTTTTGATAGTGGTGCGACTATTAAAGAAATTGGAAAATATTTATCAGAAAAAGGTGCGAATAAAGTAGCACCATTAGTAATTGCCCGAACAGTCGGTGGAGATATATGAACGATTATTTAGAACAAACATATTGGATTACACTTGCCCATCTTCCGAGATGGGGAGCGGAAAAAATTAATAAACTGATTATAAAGATTCATTTACAGAATGTAGATCTTGAAAAATTCTTTGATCTTGATGAAACAAAATGGAAAACTGAATTTGAACTCAGCTCTAGCGATATCCAGGATTTGAATGATGCTAAAAAGAATCTAGCAAATAATTCCTTTTTAGCTGAGAGCTTATTATCGCAGGGGTTTGAAGTCATTCCTATTACTTCTAAGAATTATCCACAGACTTTAAAGGCAAACCTTAAAACAAAATTTTCACCTCCCGTTATTTACACCAAGGGCAACACACAGATATTTGAAGAAAATTCAATAGCGATTGTCGGGTCGCGAGATGCCAGTGAAGTATCTTTGAAGTTCACTGATAATATTGCAAGACTTGCTTCAAAGGATTTTAAAGTTGTTGTAAGTGGATTTGCAAAAGGAGTTGACCAGCAAGCATTGGAGAGTGCAATAAAGTATGTTGGTAGAAGTATAATTGTACTACCGCAGGGGATCCTAACTTTCACCTCCGGTATGAATAAATATTATAAACAAATTGTTGAGGGAAATGTAGTCGTCGTAAGCACTTTCCATCCTAAATCTGTTTGGAGCGCAGGACTTGCAATGGCGAGAAATCCTATTATTTATGGGCTTGCGAAAGACATTTATGTAGCTCAATCAAGTAACAAAGGTGGAACTTGGGAAGGAGTTAGAAAAGGTTTAAAAATGGGTAGTGTTATCTATGTCCGGCAACCTAACACTGGCGAGAATAACTCTAACCTTGAATTAATAAAACTAGGCGCCATTCCTGTAGATTTTGATGGAAAACAATTAGAAACCTATAGTTCAGAAATTCCAAAAACCAATATCTTGATGGAATCTCTTGAAAAGGAGGTATCTGTGGGAATAAAAGAAATTTTGGAATTATTAAAAAATGCAAAAGGAGCTCTCTCCGCAAAAGAAATTTCAAATAGTTTGGATAATAAGATTAATTCTAAAAAAATATCAACTCTACTAAATAATGAAGAAAGGGTCAGTAAAGTAAAAGGTAAACCTATAAAGTATAATATTCCCAAAAATGAAGAGTCATTATTTGGCGGAATAGATGATGAAAAAATTCTAGAAATGAAATTAACAGATGTGACAGATGAAATAATTCTAAATGCTGAAATGGAAATCGCTAAAATTGATTTTGATGATTATGCCAATTGGGTGTTAAGATATAAAGGTGAGAAATTATTAGCCCAGATTCTAGATGGCAATTTTATTCAAAAAGTTAATAACGCTTCTTATGCATTTACTAAGGGTGATAAGCTAGTGGCAGATATTAAACGAGTTAAAAATTCGTCTGCGGTAGAAATAACTAACATTGTTGATTTAAAACTTAAGTATAAAGAATAAACGATCTCTATGTTATCAGAGGAGCACACACACAACTTTTCTCCCGGCCTACGCATCTCTGTTAGAGGTGAAGATTTTCTGATTCGTGATGTAGTTGATAATTTTGATAGATCAAAAATATTAACTACTGAAGGTATAAGTGAAGTTGTAAAAGGCAAAACATTTATTTTTGATACGGCTGTTGATAAAGATATTGACGTTGTTGATCCAGAAAATACCAGACTAATTCCTGATAACTCTTCTAATTATTTAACAACAAAATTATTTCTAGAAACTTCAATTAGAAATGCTAGTTTCAATTCCAATAAAATTGAAATAGGACATAAGGCTGCAATTAATGCTGCTGATTTTCAACTTACCCCAACAATCAAATCTTTCAATTTACCTAGACCCCGAATGTTAATTGCAGATGCTGTTGGACTAGGTAAAACGATTGAAGTTGGAATATTCTTAGCCGAACAAATAAAACGTGGTAAAGGAAAACGTATTTTAGTTCTGGCTCTTAAGTCGATACTTGGACAGTTTCAACAGGAAATGTGGAGTAGGTTTGCAATACCACTAGTTAGATTAGACTCATTGGGCATCCAAAGAATTAAAGCTGAATTACCTATTAATAAAAATCCATTTGACTATTACGATAAAACTATAATATCTATTGATACTCTCAAGAATAATGCAAAGTTCAGACATTACATCGAGAAATCACGTTGGGATATTATCGTTATTGATGAATGCCATACTGTTGCGAACATTTCAAGCCTTCGTGGCGATCTTGCTCAGTATTTAGCAACCAAGTGCGAATCACTAGTTCTTACTTCAGCTACTCCCCATAATGGCAGTAAGGAAAGTTTTGCAAATCTAATTACAATGATTGAACCAATAGCTATTCCCAGAGTTGGCGAATATGAAAAAGTACACGTTGAGCCATATTATGTAAGAAGATTCAAGAAAGATATTGGTGCTGAAGTACAGGAGAATTTTAAGGACAGAGAAGTAATTATTGAACCGTTTTTACTTAGTCCTCTTGAAGAAGACTTTTTTAATTTTCAGCAGAAAATGAAAATTGATGCGCTGAAACAAAGGACAGGAAATTCCCATTCAAGAGATCTACTTTTTTCAATAGGATTATTCAAAGCATATCTTTCAAGTCCTGAAGCTTGTCTCGAAACAATTGAAAACAGGATAAAAAAAATAGAAGAAGGTGATGAGGAACAGTCATCCAGTCTCCTCCAGTTGGAAGAGGCCAAAGCACTTGTAGAAAAAATTATCAAGGGTGAAGCCGATTCAAAATTCAACAGACTATTAAAATATCTCGAAGAACTAAACTGGAAAGGAAGATCATCCGATCAAAGAATTATAATCTTTGCTGAGAGAATAAAAACATTAGAAAAGCTTTACAATAAACTCAAAGAAAAATTTGATTTAGATGAGAAAGCCATCATTAAGTTTGATGGAAGTCTTTCAGATGTTGACCAACAGAACATCATCGATGATTTTGGAAAAGAAGATTCTGATATCAGACTATTTTTAACTTCTGATGCCGGTTCGCAGGGTGTTAACTTGCACTTTTTCTGTAATGTTATGTTTAATTATGATGTACCCTGGTCGATTATTACGCTTGATCAAAGAAATGGGCGCATTGATAGGTATGGTCAGAAAAATACTCCTTACATCTATTATCTTATAAGTAAATCTGATAAGTCGGATATAAAAGCTGATTTAAGAATAATAGAAAAACTTAGTGAAAAAGAAAGTGAAATCCACAGAGTTCTTGGTGATGCCGCTTCGTTTCTTAAGCAGTATGATAGTGATAAGGAAGAGAAAGTAATTGAGAATGCAATTATCACAGGTGACACTTCAGCAATTGACAAGGAATTTGATTGGTCAAGTATATTTGGTGCGGAACAGGAAAGCACAGCTGTAAAGGTTGATGACAATCCAATCTCAGAAAGAACGACTTTTTATTCAAATGATTTTGATTATTACAAAGCTCTGATAAACCATCTCAGCGCTGTGAATTCTTTAAGTGAACGCAACATAAATGTTGATCATAATTTAATTGAAGTTCTCAATGATAAGGAAATTGATTCCTATCTATATCATTTACCCCCGGAAGCAAAACCAAAACGTGGAGAGTTTTACAAGCTTACCACTGATAAGGACTTAGTTCAAAGATCAATCGAGAAAGCAAGAAAGAAAAAAGGTGAGTGGCCTGAGTTTCAAATCCTGTATGATCTTCATCCAATTGTTAAAGTGTTAATGAATAAGATTGAAGCTAACATTGATAAAGATGTTGCCCTGGTTGTGAAAACAGAAAAGATACCGACGAAAACTTCCTGGTTTATATTTCACGGACAAATTGCAAATAACCTTGGTCAATCAGTGCTCTCGGAATTTTTTGCAATTGGGTTAAATGAGGATGGATCATTCATTCACGTTACTCATTTTGATGAATTTATAACAAAGTATAAACTGGATGTTCAGCTTATAAATGAAAATATAACATCTGATGATTTAAATAGAATCAAAAATGTTTTACCGGATGCAATTTCAAATGCCAAGATGTTTTATCTAGATCCCAAACAGGAAACTATCAAGCTTAAGCTTGAGAACAAGCGTGATGAATACGAAAAGAAATTGAGAGAGTGGGAAAATCTCTCTAAAGAACAACTTGCACTTGAATTTGAAGATAAAACGATGACAATTTTTACACGAACCAGTAAAGAGAAAAAAGAAAAACTTATTGAAACAATCCTATCTGATAAATCGCAATTCTATAAGGATATGACAAGTCTGGATAATAACCCTTACATAAAACTTTTAGCAGTTTTTTATAATTGAATTCTATGATAAAATTTATTGAAAATATCGGTGATTACTTTTCTACGAATTATTTCGATGAGGACTTTGCAAAAAAAGTTTTTAATAAAAGCGGTTATGCTTCTGAGGATCTAAAAGAGTTCAATAAAAAAATCAGCCCGCTTAAAGACTTATACTACAAATACAAAAATGAGTATATAGTTCTTAAACGAACCAAAGATAAAATAAAACTTACCTGTCAATTCCATTCTAAAATTTTAAATGCACTTGGCTACAATGGAAATGTAAATGATTATTCAGAGCTGTATCTTCTAAATGAAAATGAAGGCATACCCATTAGGTCTAAACATTTTCGTGGTGAGAAACCTCATCTTTTTATAATGGAAATGCAATCCTTGATTAAAGAGGGTGAAGCTGAGCCGCCAAATTTATTTGAGCAAAGATATAACAGAGATCAGTGGGAATACATATTTCAATTAAATGACCCCGATGTAAAACTATCTCCTTCAATAATTAATGAAGCACTATCAGAATTATTTCTTATTGATGAAAATAGAAGACCAATCTACGTTCTGCTTTTTGCTGGTTCTGAAATTTATTTAATGCATTATGAAAAATGGGGAAGAGGCAGTTATCTGCGTTTTTCATTAGAGGATCTTTTTGATGAAACGACAATAAAAAGAGATTATTACTCACTTTTCTATTTCCTTCTGTCAAAAGATACTTTAGCTCCCGACTCAGAAATTGTTCTGATGGAGCAGTTAGATGAGGAATCACATAAGAGTGCTTATGCAGTTACGCAGGATTTGAAGATCGGTGTAATTCAGGCGATAGAAGATCTTGCAAACGAAGCAGTGTTTTATTTAAAACAGCAGAATAAAGTTGATGCTTTAGATGACCAATTTGCAGCGAAATTAAAAGACGATTGTTTAACTCTTGTATATAGGTTACTCTTTGTTTTTTATGCCGAGTCTCGTGATGAGTTAGATATACTTCCGACAAATGACCACGTTTACCAAAAAGGTTACAGCCTTGAAATGCTCCGTGACCTGGAACTTGTTCCACTGCAAAGTGAGAGTGCAAAGAATGGTTATTTCTTTCACGACTCATTAACACAGCTTTTCAATTTAATCGGAAGTGGTTTTGACGCGGATAGAGCAACCACAAAAGGATTTAAAGTCAGAAAAATTGATTCACCTTTATTTGATGATCGAAGACTATCCATAGTTGGTAATGTAAAGTTCAGAAACTTCGTTTGGCAGGATATAATTTGTCAGTTAAGTCTCTCGCAAAAAAGAAGAGGACAGGCTAGAGGTAGAATCTCTTATGCAAATCTTGGTATTAATCAATTAGGCAGTGTTTATGAAGGACTTCTTTCATATAAAGGTTTCTTTGCTGATGAGGATTACATAGAAGTTAAAAAAGCTGATGATCCAACTGGCAAAGAAGGAACTTACGTTGTGCAAAGAAGCAGACGAGGTGACTTTGAAGAAGAAGAAATAGTTAAAGATTTTGAAAATCCTGAACGCGATAAGGTTATACCAAAAGTAACTTTCATCTATAGATTGAGTGGACGTGACAGACAAAAATCAGCATCTTATTATACACCTGAAGTGCTAACAAAAACTACAGTTAAGTACACACTTAAACCTATACTAGAAAGACTCGAAAAAGAAGAAATCAAAGCTGATGATCTTCTTAAGTTAAAAATTCTTGAACCGGCAATGGGTGCAGCAGCTTTTCATAACGAAGTAATAGACCAGGTATCAGAAGCTTATCTTAATCAGAAACAAAAAGAACGAAAACAGAAAGTCCCGCCCAATGAGTACCGTGAAGAACTGCAGAAGGTAAAAGCTTTTATTGCCACTCATAATGTTTATGGTGTTGATATAAACCCGACAGCGGTTGAGCTTGGTAAAATTTCTCTATGGTTAAATGTTATCCATAAGAATATGGAAACACCTTTCTTCGGTTATAGGCTTGGTGTTGGTAACGCTGTTGTTGGTGCGTGGAGAAAAGTATATTCTAAAACTGACATCATTAGAGAGTTTGAAAAGAACAGCAAAAGATTAGTTAAAAAAGAATGGTGGGATAAAGCACCAACACAACTTAGCTGGAGTGGTAAAGGCAGTAAGCCCAAGAAAGATGAAGTCTATCATTTCTTGTTACCTGATAAAAATATGGTACCTTCTGCCGGTATAAAAATGCTTAAAGAAGAATATAAAGCTAAAGCAAAATTTGTTACTGAATGGCGAAAGAAATTTATTGAACCAATAACCGATGATGAATTTAAGACATTAAATTTTATTAGTAACAGAATAGATGAATTATTTGAAGAACATTATAAACTACAGAAAAGCATAAATGAAAAAACACATACTAAAGTAAAAGTATGGGGCCAACCGGGTTATTTGCAGGAAGAGATCTTTACTTATTCAGATAAAGAAAACTCCAGCAAGGAACGTGAAAAAAGCAACGCACCTTATTATAAGCTTAAAATGATTATGGATTATTGGTGCAGTTTATGGTTCTGGGATGTTAGGGAGGCTGACCAATTGCCAACACGTGAAGAGTACATTAGTGATTTATTGAGCATACTTAATATTGATTTAGATAAAGTGCTTGAAGAGGAAGCAAAGAAAAAAGAAGCAGACGAGGATGTACTTAAAATAGACGAACAGCCGGAGATAGAATTTGATGGAACACAATTAAAACTGCTGGCTTACAAAACCGGTGAAGAAAAAAGTGTAATAGCAGAATTAATTGGCAGATACACTCCCAAGACAGCATTATTTGAGAATGATAGACTAAAACTTGTTAAAAAATATACCGATCAATATCGTTTCTTCCATTATGAGCTTGAGTTTGTTGAGGTGTTTAAAGACAGAGGCGGCTTTGATGTCATAGTGGGCAACCCTCCTTGGGTAAAGCTTTCATTTAATGAGAAAGATCTTTTGGGTGAATATAGACCTGAATTAATGATAAGAAAAACAACGGCACCTGAAGTAAGACTTGTAGCAAATCAATTGCTTAAAAATAAAAATTTATTAGAAGTATATTATGGACTAATAGGGGAAAACGAATCAAGTTCATTTTTTTTAAATGCGTGTCAGAATTATCAATTACTAACTGGTCAACAGAATGATTTATATAAATGTATTCTAGTAAATTCAATTAGTGTTTGTTCCCTAAATGGCTTCATCGGGTTGGTTCATCCAGAGAGTATTTATGATGATGCAAACGGTGAAATTCTTCGACAAGAAATTTATCCGAGGCTTCGTTATCACTTCCAGTTCAGAAATGAATTAGGACTTTTTACTGAGACGAATGACCATGGAAGGCTGATTTTTGGTATTCATATTTATGCAGGGCAAAAAAAACCGATTAAATTTTGTTCGATTCACAATTTATTCCATCCATCTACAATTGATCTATGTTTTGTTCACAATGGTAACGGTTTCTGCGGTGGAATAAAGCATGTCGATAATAATACTAAGCAATATAAATGGAATTGCCAGCCACATATGGATAGAATTATTACTATAAGCCCCTATGAGTTAGAGCTGATCTCTGAAACGTTTGAGAACTCAAAAAAATGGGAAGGAACTATTCTCGTAGGAATACATTCAAAAAAGCTATTCTCCGTTTTAGAAAAAATCAGAGCTATCAGTTCAAGATGTTCAGATAAATCAAACATAATTAAGGTTGGCTTTAATGAGACGACTGATGTTAAATTAGGTATAATTAAAGATGTAAGTGCGAAGACAGTTGTTCCGAACATAGAAAAGTATGAGCTTATAATTAGTGGTCCTCATTTTTATGTCAATAATCCGATGTACCAAACTCCAAGACAATTTTATTTTAGTAACAATGACTATGATCCCATCAACTTATCAGTTGTTGATGACAATTACGTGCCACGTACGAGATACATACCGAACAGACCTATTCTTGAATTTAAAAATTGCATTGAAATAACTGATTCTGAAAAAGGTTGGTTCGATAACTATAAATTTGTAACCAGAAAAATGGTTGGTAGTAATTCCGAAAGAACATTTCAAACGGCGATCATTCCTCCTAAAGTTTCTCACACAGAAGGTGTCCGATCTGTAACTTTCAAGAGAGACTTAGATTTGATTACTTATCAGGCTATCTGTTCCTCCTTACTTTTAGATTTTTTAATGAAAATAAAAGGAGTCAAAAATTTCTATCCAACTACTTTACTCTCCATCCCGTTTCCAGAACTTAATAGATATTATGCATATCTATCATTAAGGGTTTTGAGGCTTAATTGTATCAATAGTCGATATGCATTGCTATGGTCTAATAACTTTAATGAATCCTGGACAAACGATAAATTTTCTCAAAGTAAAAAAATAATCTCACAAAATGATTCGCTTAGCTCTCAATGGGAACACAATACTCCGCTTAGAAATTATTATGAAAGAAGATTAGTAAATATAGAAATAGACGTATTGGTCTCGATGGCTTTTGGAATAAGTCTTAATGAACTTATTAGTATTTATAGTATTCAATTTCCTGTATTAGAAGAAAATGAAAATGATACATTTTATGATCAAAAAGGGAGTCTTGTTTATAGTGTAAATAAAGCACTAACTGGAGTTGGCATGGACAGAAATCGATGGGAACAGGTAAGAAACAATAAAGATGGTGAATTAGTTAAACATACTATTGAATATGAGTTACATCGTGGAACAGAAATTACTTATTACCCTCCATTTGAAAAATGCGACAGAGTAGAAGATTATAAAAGAGCCTGGGTCCATTTTGAAAAAGTATTTGCGGATAAAGAATAATGCTCACACTACAACAAGCATATGAAGTAAAAGCATCAATAATTGAGTACTTAAAAGCTACTTTTACTTTTAAGGATAGAGAGCTTAATAAAGAATTCATTAGCTTCATAGAGGGGATGTTTAAGGGACCATATGTTTCTTTAAAACTTCCATTTGTAAAAGCAGATCCGGATGAAGAAATACCTTTAGAAATTAAACCGGCATTCACTCCTTTCTTCCATCAGCTCCAATCATTCAAAAGACTAACCACAGAAAAAAATAATAAACCAAAACCAACTTTATTAACAACGGGCACAGGATCAGGAAAAACCGAAGCATTCCTTTTCCCGATACTTGATTATTGTTACAAGAATAAAGATGCTAATGGAATAAAAGTTATTATACTCTATCCAATGAATGCGCTCGCAACTGATCAGGCAAAGCGTCTTGCAGAAACAATTTTTAATGACTCCGGACTTAAAGATCAGATACGGGCCGGATTGTTTATTGGCGAAAGCCAGGATAAGAAAAAATCTTATCCTAAAGTAATGGGTAAAGAAAACATTATTGAAAGCAGAGATGAAATTGTTCAAGCTCCACCAGATATTTTACTAACAAATTTTAAGATGCTCGATTTTGCACTGATGCAAAGTAAGTACCATAATTTATGGCTTCACAACTTTGCAAAACCAGAACTTTTAAAGTTTCTTGTGCTGGATGAACTTCATACCTATGAAGGAGCTCAAGGTTCCGATGTTGCCAATCTTATTCGCAGACTTAAACTAAAATTAGACATACCAAATGATCACCTTTGTCCTGTAGGCACATCAGCCACAATCGGTAAAGGACCTGAATCAAAAACATTACTTTGTGATTTTGCAACAAAAGTATTTGGTGAAGATTTTTCAGAAGATTCAATAATTGAAGAACATAGACTTTCTATTGATGAATTCTTTAGCGGAAGTGAGCAAGTAGAATTTATTCCGGATATAAAACTATTAAGCGATAATTCTATAAAATCGGGTGAAACTTTTGATGCTTACATTAAAAGACAGGTAAGTGCGTGGAATATTCCTGGCAATATTAATCAAACAGACCTTTCAAGTGAGTTACTAAAATTAAAAGTATTCAAAGATCTAATTGAAATAACCACTTCAAAAATTCTAACTGTAGACGAGTTAATTGTAAGGCTTAGTTCAGTAAATAAACAGTTTGCTGAAATTCCAAAAGGAAGTGACAAGGAAGAGGTAATCAGATCAATATTATCTTTAATCTCTTATGCAAAAACCGGTGATGATAAAAAGCAATTCCCGTTTTTGTACTTACAAATACAATTGTGGATTAGAGAACTTGGCGGCTTTACAAGAAAAGTTGATACAGTTCCTCAATTTTTATGGCGTGAAGATATTGATGCTTCAGCAGGTGAGAAAGCCTTCCCATCATTTTTTTGTCGAGAGTGCGGCGCTTCTGGTTGGTTTGCAGTAAAACAAGAAAGCAGAGATCGTTTTGAAAATGATATTAACGATGTTTATACAAAGTTTTTTGGACATAATAAAAATCTATACTTAGTTACACCTTATTCAGAATCAAATAAATGTATTGATGAATATGAACCAAGTGATACAATAGATCTTTATCTCAACAAAGTCTCATTAAGTCTTAGCACTAGACAAAATGAAAATTCATTCAGGATTCTTGCCTATCGAAAACTAAGAGGGAACTACAACCTTCATATCTGTCCACAATGCAACTCAAAGAATACTATAAATATAATCGGACAGCGAGTTGCAACTTTAATTTCTATAAGTACAAGTCAATTATTATCAACCGATCTTGATCCTAGCATAGAAAAAGAAAGAAAGGTCTTAGCCTTTACTAACGGTGTACAGGATGCTGCTCATCAAGCTGGATTCTTAGAAGCTCGTAATTATCGTTTTACCTTTAGAACAGCTTTACAGAATGTAATAAACCAGATAGGTAAACCTGTATCACTTACTGAATTACAAAAAACTTTTGTTGATTACTGGTCGAATAATGCTGATGAATCAGGCAAGGATCATCTTGAGGCTTATTATTATAAGTTTTTCCCTGCCGATCATCAGGCAGATGTTTCAATCGAACGCTATAAGAAAAAACCAGCAGAATTTTTTGAGGAATTCAATAATAGAATTGGATGGGAGATATTTTCAGAGTTTGGCTACAATGCTATCATAGGTAGAACATTAGAAAAAACAGGATCTTCAGCAACATATTTCAATACAGAAAAATTAGAGAATGCATTTTCAATAATAAAACCGTGGCTGGATGAAAATGCTCTTGGCAACATAAATAAAGAAGAATTTCTGCGCTTCCTGATTATCTTTTTACACAGGTTAAGAATACGAGGTGGTGTTGATCATAAATATCTTAACAAATTTAGAACAGGTAGAAGTAATTGGTACTTAATACGACGTGAGCCAGGAAGAAATTTAAATCAGCAATATTTTTTAATGAGAAATTATGGCAGCAGTACAAGGCTTCCAAAGTTCATTACTGATCAAACTAATACTTATGGTGTTTTCGACTTAACTACAAGAAGGACTTCCACGAATTGGTTCCATACATACTTTACTAAATCCTATACCTGGGTTGATCCTGGAAACATAGATCTGATAAATGATTTTTATACAAGATTGTTAGAAACACTTGAAAATTTAAGTCTTCTTAATAGTAAAGATGCACAAGGTATTAGAAATTTTGCCTTAAACTCTGAAGAACTATATGTTCATAACGCGGTAAAAATGTTTGAGTGCAATGAATGTGGTAATAGAATCAGTTCTACTTTGGGAAATGCTGACTTAATAATTGGTTCAAAGTGTATGGTTTATAGATGTACAGGAAATTACGAGGAAGCAGAGCTTGGTGAGCTGGAAAATTATTATAAACAAGTTTACAATAGAGGAAGGGCCCCTAGAATTTATTCTGCAGATCATACTGGTATGCTTGATAGAAAAGTTCGTGAAGAAATAGAAATAGATTTTAAAGAAAGACCACGGTTTAACTCAAAAAATGTTCTTGTTGCAACTTCTACATTGGAAATGGGTATTGATATTGGATCATTAAACTCCGCAATTAATTCTTCTATTCCTCCATTACCCTCAAATTATATTCAAAGAATTGGTCGTGCTGGCAGAGCTTCCGGCTCTGCAATAGTATTGAACTTTGTACCTCACGAAGGACACGATTTATACTACTTTGAATCACCGATGGAGATGATGGATGGACTTATCAATACTCCGGGATGTTATCTTGAAGCAAAGGAAATTATCAGAAGACATTTTTTCGCTCATTGTATTGATCTATGGACCAAATCGGATCCTGGCAGAAATAAAATACCGGGTCATATAAGATTTTTAAGACTTGAAACTTTAAATCTCAACGACTCGACTTTCTTTATTAATCACATTATCTCTTTCATAAAAAGGAATGAAAGGGAATTATTTGAAAAATATAAATTATCATTTAAGGAAAAGGTAAGTGATGAAATATTTAATGAATTAAAAGTACAGATTACAACAAACCATTTCTTTAAAGTTATAAAAGATGCTTTTGCCGATGTGAAGGAAGAAATAATTAACCTGAAGACAAAGCTAAAAGAGATTAATGAGTATGTAAAGAAAAAGAATCTCGATAAGAATGATCCTGAATATATTGATTTGCGAAAAGACCATCGGAATATTGTTGCTTCGATTGAGCTAATCAGAAAGCGACAAGTTATAGAGCATATGATTAATGAGGGCTTGCTGCCAAATTATGCTTTCCCGGAAAAAGGTGTTGTGCTAAAAGCACAAGTTAGTAGAAGGAAAGATGATGACCCGACAAAATACGATGTTAAGATGATAGAAATAGTAAGGTCTGCTAGAAGTGCGCTTCGAGAACTGGTTCCTGACAATCTATTCTATTCACAAGGCTATAAATTAAAAGTCACAGGGCTTAATATAGTCAACTGGAATGATGAAGTAATTGATTTCAGATTCTGTTCTAATTGCGATAATATTTCTATAGATATTCCTCCAGTTTCAGATGCTTGTCCTAAGTGTGGTAGTGATAGCTGGCGATCTAATAGAAATGTTCATAAAGTTTTGAAACTACGCGTCGTCAATTCATTCTCTGATGAAAAATCAGCGAAATTAGATGATAGCTCGGAAGAAAGGAATAATACACTTTCAAGGACTACTCAGCATTTTCAATTCAATCAGGATTCAATGCAGGGTTCCTGGGTGATGCTAAAAATTCCTTTCGGTATTGAATATGTAAAAGATGTAACCATAGTTGAAGTAAACGAAGGTCTGTACGATGCAAAACTTCCGCAAAATAATAATGTAAAGATTAATGGATCCGATGTACCTAAACCTGGTTACATTGTCTGTAGAAATTGTGGAAAAACCACTACTTCTATTTATGATGAGAAACACGATCCTATAAGAGCAGAAGATTTTCACTTTGGCTTTTGTAAAAACAAATCAGTTGGATACCAAAATCAATCTGATGAAACTTTTGAAGAATTATTCCTTTATCGGGAAATGAATACTGAGGCTATCAAAATTTTATTGCCTGTCCAGGAATTTAATACAGAGGCCTCTATCAAGCTTTTCAAAGCAGGTATAAACATTGGGTTAAAAAAATATTTTAGAGGAAATCCAGATCATCTGATTATATCAGAATACTCTGAGTTAAATCAACAAACTCAAAAGAAAGATAGATACCTTGTTTTATACGATACAATTCCGGGTGGTACAGGTTATTTAAGTAAGCTTTTTAATAAAGATGAATTCAATTTTATTCTGAAAGAAGCATACGAGAATATCAAGAATTGCGGTTGTCAGCAAAGTGGTAAAGATGGATGCTACAATTGCATATACACTTATGGAAATCAGTTTGAAAGAGAAGAGCTCAGTAGACGAAAAGCTGAAGAGTTATTTGGTCGTATAGTTAGATCATCCCATGAATGGGATTACCTCCCGGGAGGTTTAGGTAAAGTCACAAACTCCGGACAGATTGAGGAATCAGAACTTGAAGAAAAATTTATAAAAACTCTCCAAGACTTGTATAATAATGAAGCAAGAGAAGGATCGCACTTATCTGCGGTTACAGAAGATGGAATTACTAAGTATATTTTAGTGATTAACAAAGGTGATCGTAAGCTAACATTTGAAATAAGACCACAGGTTGAACTAGGTCCTCTTGATGGAGTAAAGTATACAACGATATCAGATTTTTTAATAACCTTAATATCAGAAAAAGATAAAGATGGAAATGAAATAAGTGCGTTGGGTAAAAACAAACAACTAGCAATTTATTTAGACGGCTATCAATTTCACGCTTCTCAAGAAAATAACCGTTTTATCGGTGATATAGAAAAACGAAAAGGTCTCTTGGAATCAAATAAATATTTGGTTTGGACACTAACCTGGAATGACTTAGAATTATTTGCTGATCCTATTTTTGACAGCTCAAATAATAAAAGTGACTACTTAAAGGACTTGTTAGATGGAGATGTTCCAACACAGGTGCGACAAAAAATAAATACACATCCCGCATATATTGGATCAAATAACTCTCTCAGACTGTCCAGGAATAATATGGACAGATTGATTTGGTTCTTAGAGAATTTTAATACTGATTTAAATTTAAAGGACTTTGAAAAGTATACATTTCAGTTCCAATCAGATTATCCAAACAACTGTATATCTAAAGAGTCAGCTGAGAATTTTATTCAATCAAGAATATCCTTTGAAGAATTACAAAAAGGATCTTTCTCAGATGGATTTTTATATATTAATTTATTTCCAAAAGACCAGCAATTTGAATTTAGAATTTTGCAGGCTCTTCAAACACTTGAATACAAGGGTAATATTTATATTAAATCTGATATTGATGACTATGATAAAAAGTCTTGGGAAATATTCTGGCTAACATTTAATCTCCTTCAATTTGGATATGGAAACATAACTGTAAACGACTCACCAAAAGATTCCAGATCAATAAATAAGTATCAGGATATTTTAGAAAACTTTGACTCTAAATATCACTCATTAATAAAAAATTTATTAGACAATGAAATAGAGTTTAATAAGGATGATTATTTCTATTTAAGAGATTCAGAAAAGAGAATTATTGCAGAAGCTTTTATTGGATTACCAAAACATAAAATAGTTATTGATCCCCTAAGCGAAGAATCAAAGAAAGCCTTCGAGAATGAAGGTTTTAAAACATATTCTTTTGAAGAGTTTGATCTAACAAAAATTTGAGTTTAGTTATGAAATTATTCTATTACGATAAATTTTTAGAGTCCTACGCAAATCTACCCAAGCAGACTCAAAAAAAAGTTATGGATTTTGTTCAGAAGTTTAAATTGGATTCTAAATCAGCCGCCATACATCTAGAACCAATCATTTCTTTCAAAGATCCCCAGCTAAGAACAGCCCGCATTGATCAAAAGTACAGAGCAATCTTACACGTATCAGCTACAAATGACATTTATCATTTGTTGTGGGTTGATAATCACGATGAGGCAATGAGGTGGGCTGAAAATAAAATATTTGAATGGAATAAGAATACTCAGGCATATCAGGTATATGAATATAAAGAGACTAAAACTGTCCCATCAGAGAAGGTAGCTCAAAAAGAAAAGACAAGATTTTGCGAAAATTTTACAGATGAAGATTTATTAAAGATTGGAGTTCCTTTCCCATTGTTAGCTAGCGTTAAAGTTGTAGATACTCTTGATGATTTGGAATTATTAGAAAAATACTTACCGCGAGAAGCATTTGAAAATTTATACTATTTATTAGATGGATCAAGGATTGAAGATATTATATCTGAAATAGAAGAGGGCATTGTCTCATCAACAGATTTCCATAATCAATTAGATTCTGCCAATAATAAGAGGAATTTCTTTGAAGTAAAAGATGATAAAGATATTGAAGAGCTTTTGAGCGGTGATCTGAGCAAATGGAAAATATTTCTACACCCTTCTCAAAGAATACTGTCTGAAAAAAACTTTTCAGGATCATATAAGGTTTCCGGTGCTGCTGGTACAGGTAAAACAGTCCTTGCTTTACATCGCTTAAAGTATATATCGGGGCATACGAGTAAACCCAAATCAATATTTTTTACTACCTTCACAAAAAGTTTAGTTAATAATCTTAAGGATGCTGTAATAAGCTTAAATATTGATTTAAATAAAATAGTATTCACAAATATTCATAATTTCATTGTAGAAAGGGCTAAAGAATTAAAGTTAATTGAAGACGATGCTCGAATAATAGATTTTATGAACCGTGATCAAAAAAATCAGATATGGCGTGAAATAATTGAACAAAAATTATCGGAATTCGATTCTGATTTTCTAATACGTGAATTTGAAGAAGTCGTTCTCTTTAATGATGTTAAGGATATGGACCAATATTTAAAAGTTCCACGCATTGGAATGGATACACCTCTTGGTAGAAGAGATAGGGTTAAAGTATGGGAGCTCATTGAAACTTTTAAACATAATAAGTTAATCAGAAAGATCTATTATCTGGACGAAGTTACAAATTCATTATCTATCTATTGTAAGGATCATTCTCAAAAACCTTTTGATCATATAATCGCTGATGAAATTCAGGATTTCTCTGATGTTGAATTGAGACTTTTAAGATGTATGGTGCCTGAAAAGCAAAACGACTTGTTCTTAGTCGGTGATCCGCTGCAAAATATTTATAATCGTAAACTAAACTTTTCACGCTCCGGTATAAATATAAGAGGAGCGAAAAGTAAGAGACTTAAGGTTAATTATAGAACAACCGAGGAAATTAAACGAAGTGCCACGGCTGTAATTCGGTCTGAATCTTTTGATAATTTTGATGGAGAGGAAGAAAGCAAATCTGGATATTTATCAATTCTGCACGGTGAAAAACCCGCATATATGCTATTTGAGACTTCAGATAAAATGAATGAACACATCATAAAAACTATTTCTGAAATTCAGAAGGAAACAGGCTTTGAATTTAAAGAATTTTGTGTCGCTTCCAGAACTAAGAATTCACTCTCTGAAATAAAAAAGTATTTTCATTCAAACAACATTCCATATTATGATTTAATTAATGCATCAGGTCATAAAGAAGGAATAACTCTTTCTACTTTCCATAATATGAAAGGCTTGGAATATAAAGTTGTTATACTTTATGATGTCAGTAATACCACAGTCCCGAATATCTATTTTGGATTTGATGCACTTAGCGAATCTGAGAAAAAAAGTTATTTAAAGAGTGAAAAGTCGTTACTCTATGTTTCAATGACCAGGGCAATTGGCAGATTAGAGATTGTGGGATGTGGAGCTAAAACAGATTTAATAAAAGTTTAATACAAAAATTATCATAAAAAATTTCAAGGGAGATCATAATGAAGAGTAATCACCTAGCTAAAAAGTACTTGTTTGATATTATCATTGATAAAACCAAAGAGTTGAGTGTAAAGGAAAGCATCTCAACAGACGCAGCATTCCAGAAGTGGTTTATGAATATGTATTTTCAAAATCCAACAGATATAATAATTAGTGATGGATCTCGTGATGGGAAAATTGATTCTTTCTGCAAGGTAATGGATGTTGATACAGTTTCACGTAAAATATTTAACAGTAAATTCACTAAAAATTACGATAAGCAAGCTCCTCCTGAATTCTATAATGAGATAATAGCCTATAACAAAGTATTTGTTAATTCTGATTCTAGATCAAAGTTTCTTGAGAAATACATCAAAAAGGATATGAAGAACCATTACAAAATTCTTTTTGATCAGTACGATAAAGGAAATGCTGAATTATTTTTTATTACCAATTATAGAATAAATCATAATCAATATAGTCAGGTGGAAGATTTAGAAATAAATATTTTTCATTTAGAAGATATACTTCAGTTCCTAGTTGATGATATTGAGGGGGCTATGCCTTTAACAAATACTCTTATTTTAACTGGTATTAATAATGTCTTATCAGCTAGTAAAGAAGATACAGTTATCCCAACCTCAATCATATTTGCTAAACTTTCGGATTTCATCAGTTATATGAATAATGATCCATATGATTTACTATTTAGTAGAAATATCAGACTTGATTTGGGCAATACGGACCCTAATAAAAATATTCGTGAAACATTCAAAGACAGCCCCAAAGAATTTGTTTTTAGTAATAATGGAATTACAATTATATGTGAGGAAATAAAACACAAACCAGGAAACCAGGAGCTTCTTCTTAAAAACCCGAGAGTTGTAAATGGTTCTCAGACGTTACATAGTGTAAGACACGTACCTAACCCATCGAAAGATGCAAGAGTGATGGTGAGAATCATTGAAATTCCACCATTTCAAAATAATGGATTTAGTGAAGAAGCCAGGAAAAGAAAAGAAATCATTAATAAAATCTCTATTAGGAGTAACCTGCAAAACCCGATTACAAAATGGAATTTAGCTGCTAATGATGATTATCAACAAGAGTTAAGAAGATATTTTAGGCTGAAAAACTTCTTCTATGAAACTAGAAAAAATGAATGGGATTTTAGAAAAACTCAACTGAAGAATGTCGGGGTTTACAAAGGACCTTTTATGCCCAAATTAGTACAACTTATTTCTAGTTATTACTACGATGAAAAATATCTTGGCCCCGCAATAGCAAAGCAAAGTATTAACGATTTATTTGTTGAAGATAAAGCTTATGCGAAAATTATCGATACTGATCCTGCAATTGTTTATCAAATATTTCTATTGAACCAACTCATCGGATTTAGTTTTTATGATCTAAAAAATTTTCAATATGTAAATAATATTAAACAACATGCTCGATTAGCTGTTTTCGCCATATATGTAAAATTACTTGATGAACTCGGAAACTATTGGGGCACAAAAGAATTAAGCGAAATTTTAGAAACATATTACTATTTCTATGATGGAACATTATGGAAAAAAATTACTAAAGTTATAATTACTGATATAATTCTACCTACATATGAGAAAGAAAGAAAAAGATATAAAAGAGTTGAAGGAACTGATTTATCCTATAATACGTATTTCAAGAATCAGACGTTTATGAATAATCTTTTGCAAACTAAAATTCCTGTTCAAATAAAATCTTCATTTAAAAAACTTTTAAAAGAAGTTTATTGATAAACTGAGGAAATAATTATGTTATTATCTTTAAATGAAATTAAAAATATTACTGAAGAAAAAATAAATTCCTTAAAAGTGAACCAAGTTGCAGAAGACAAACAACTCGAATATAAATTAACTTTGCCAGGTGAAAAATATGATGATAAAAAAGAATTCTTAGCAGATGCATCTTCCTTTGCAAATGCGGACGGTGGAGTGATTTTTTACGGAATCGGAGCTAAAGGTGGTGTACCAGAAGATATTTCAGGATTGGTTATTGACAATACAGATGCTGAAATATTAAGGCTGGAAAATATTTTAAGAACGTCGATAGAACCACGACTTATTGGAGTAGTGCTCCATCCATTCAAGCTTTTAAATGGTAATTATTTAATTGCTGCATACATACCGAAAAGCTTCAACCCGCCACATGTTGTAAATTTTCAAGGACATTGGAAATTCTATTCGAGAAATTCTGCTGGTAAGTACCCACTTGAAGTTTCTGAAATAAAATCAATTATTAGTCTTTCATCTACCGCTCATGAAAGGATAGGAAATTTCCGTTTAGAGAGGATAAGTCGGATTAAAAATAGAGAACTTCCCATACCAATTTCAGATGAGCCTAAGTTCATTTACCATTTGATACCTTTGTCCTCTTTTGCAACAGATGCTTCAATTGATTTAGCAAAATTTGAACGTGCTAATTTTAAATATGAGTTATTTTATAATTTGCCCAAGATATACAACTATGAAGGAATATTAATCCATAATCAAAAAGAAGGCTATAATACGGATTTTTATGTTCAAATTTTTAGAAATGGTGCGATTGAAGTTTATGTATCATACTTACATAATGTTGATAAACAAATTGTACCTCGGAATAGTTTTGAAATAGAATTAATTGAACAGATCCCAAATTATATATCGGTAATTAAATATTTTGAATTAACTACACCGATGGTAATTTTTTTAACGGTCTTGGATATTAAAAACTACAAAATAGAAATGTACGAGTTTGAACATATGCGTGAAAGACAAAATCAAATATTCACTCAAGATAAGTTGCTACTTCCGGAAGTATATATTGACGACACTGCTATCGCAAACCTCCCATTGGCACTGAAACCTTTGTTCGACCCAATCTGGAATGCGGCGGGCCATCCACAATCACCAAATTTTAATCTTAAGGGAGAATGGAGTATAAGAAAATGAAACTTAGTGAATTGTATCTCCCATATGAAAAACTACAAATCGATAAATTCTTTAATCAAATTTTAGAACGGTTTAAGTCTGAAAAAAAAGCTCCCTATGTAGATAAGAACCATGATCCGAGAGAGGATGAATACTTAGAGCTTGTAAACATTAATTATCCATCAGAATACATAAATATTCAGCGGAGATTTAATAACCAGGAAAAATGGAAAGTCACTTATGATGAAATTAAGAACGCAATAAAATTTACACTAAGGCAAGGAAGTATTCAGGGTTCTGGTGATTATAATAAAATGACAGGTACCTCCAATCTAGTTGGTACCCCACTTCATATTTTAATTGCTCTGCTTCCTAAAGATGAATATGAAAAAGTCAGTTTGGTTGGAAAATCATTGCCACATTCAAAGTTTGGTAATGTAGTTGCAAAAGAAATAGATTTAGCTGAAAATCATATAGTTATTCCGGTTGAAGGAAAAGAAAAGAAAATAATAATGGATTATTGGGAGATTACTGAAGAAGAATTTAATAGAGTTTTCAATGAACAATCAGCTTGAAGAAAAAATATTAAGCTGCAATCTTTGCGAATCTCTAGGTATTGATTTTAAAACTGTAAGAAAAGAAAATCTCAACTTTGCATATTGTTACAAACCCGATCTAGTTAAAATATTATGGATCGTAGAATCCCCGCCTAAAGCAGATCCTCCTAGATATTTTTATCGCCCTGAGTTAACTAGCTATGATAGCCTATTCAGAGAAACTATGAAGGCTTTAGATATTGAATTCATAGATTCAAAAGAAAATGCATTAAAAGAGTTCCAAAGACGAGATTACTTTTTAATTGATTCAATGAAATGCCCGGCAGATAAAGGCAACTCTTACTTAAAACCTCAAATGAGAAGTAATTGTAGAAATATTCTAAAAGAAGAAATCTTATATCTTAATCCTGATAAAATATTAATTATTAAAGCAGATGTGCATACGCCAGTTATGGATTTGATAAACGAGATTGATATTGGATATCCCGAAAGCCAAATGTTATCAAGAGTCTTAAATAAAAATTCAATTCCATTTCCAGGGTCAGGGCGGCAGGTAAGGTTTAGAGAAAACATACAATATTATCTGTTAAATAATTCACAACTGAGTGATTGACACTAATGCAAATTCAGGCTGGTTATATATTAAGTGGCGTAGTCCCAGAATTAATTAAAGCAGGGTTTGAAAAGCAAAAAATTGAAGCTTTATTAAATTCAATCTGCTATTTCGAGATTGAGCACTATAAGCCAATCAAAAAAGATGTTAAAGAATTAGATCCCATAATTGCGGTTGCAGAGAACATTATCTCCAGAGGTCTTCCTACTTATACTTCAAATTATCTTGAGGAATTTTTTGTTAAAACATTTAATCTTACATCAAAAACTATTGATGATACTGGCGGTGTCAGTTATCCATTCAAGAACATAAACTCACTTCAAATTAAACATTTCTATAGCGCTTTGCATTTGGTTAATCCCAAGTTCAATAATGATGAAGTTAGAAATTTCTGTAGCTGGGAAAATTTAGGTAGTAAATATGAAGAAGATTTTCTTAAAAAAAGTATTCCAAGAATTCTAGGTCTGCATATTGCTCAGCTAATTGAAACTCAAAGAGATATTATTTCAATTATCAGATATGCCGATAACATTCAGGATGAATTTGATAAATATATCGGTGGTTCAATTGATAAATTTTCCGAACAGAACACGGATTTCAGTATTGAATTTCCTTATCCTATTGATGGGAAAAAAGGTATTGTAATCGAAGTTGATGGAAGTCAGCATAATGCAGATGAACAAAGAATACTTGACAGTTTGCGAGATAGCGCACTAACTAAAGCAGGTTGGGCCGATACAATAAGAATAAAAACGTCAGAATTTGATCGTATTCCAGAGCTATTGACTCCATTAAGAGAATACCTGAAGGACGATTACTTTAAGATACTCGGTGAAAATTTTGAAAAACCAATATGGCGCACTAAGGAAGGTTTGCTAGCTGCTCAGTTTGTCCTTACTCCTATGGCGGTGGCAAGAATTCATAAAAGTTTATTTCTAGCAATAAAGAATAACTATTTGCAATTGGATGATGATGTTTGGCGGATAGCAATTATTGAACGTGATTTACCCTGTGCTTCAATAGCGATCGAAGATTTTAAACTTTTACTCCAAAATTTATTTAATCTTGAAGGCAAGGATCGAGCACTTCCAATCATCCAGCTGAAAGTAATACAAAGTGAACAGTTTAAGATTTCTGAACTAAGTAAGTTGCAAAAAAAAGATAATAATGATATAAATTCTACCTTTGATTTGCTGTTGGATGTATCAATTCTCAGTAGAGATTTTTCAACCCCAAATGAAAAAGATATTAATGCAAAACACAGCCTCATCGTCAGATCCGCGTACTCAAAAAAATCCGATAGGACTTTTAACACGACTCATTTAATAAAATATGGTCAATTAATTGATCACAATAAAAATGAAAATGGATTTTATGATTTAATCAAGATTTATAGTCTTAGATATTTTCTCCTTGGAGTATTTAGAAAAAATGGTTTTAGACCTGGGCAAATTGATATATTAAATCGCTCATTGCAATTGGAGAGCGTGGTTGGTCTCTTGCCAACTGGAAGCGGTAAATCCCTAACCTATCAAATATCCGCTCTGTTGCAGCCTGGTGTAACATTAATAGTCGATCCAATAAAATCTCTTATGAAAGATCAATATCAGGGATTACTTCGACAGAGAATTGATTGTTGTGTTTATATTAACTCTTCATTGAAGTCTGCTGAAGAAAGAGAATTAGCGGCCTTAAAAATGGTCAAAGCTAAAGTACTTTTTACTTTCATTTCTCCCGAACGTCTGCAGATAAAAAATTTCAGAGATTCACTTATTGAGATGTATAAAAAATTTAATAATAGTTTTGGTTACTGTGTTATTGATGAAGCTCATTGTGTATCTGAATGGGGACATGATTTCAGAACCTCTTATCTTCGCTTAGGAGAAAATGCAAAACGATTTTGTACAATAAGAAGTAATGAAATAAATTCTATCCCGCTGATTGGATTAACCGCTACTGCATCATTCGATGTGCTTTCCGATGTTCAAAGAGAATTAGAACTTAGAGAGAATGCTATTATCAGATCAGATTCATCGGACCGTCCTGAATTAGTCTATAAGGTTTGGCAATTTGATGGCGCCGTAGAAGTTGGTGATGATTTTAAGGATAGAACGGCACTTGGGGAAGCCAAGCAGGAAGTATTAATTGATTTGATTAAAGAACTTCCAAGTGAATTTGAAAATCATCAAAATCAATTAGCAATTAATGATGGTAATGAAAACCTTAAGCTGAAAAATTTCGATTCAGAAAAGTTTTTTGAAGGATCTAATGGAAATAAGAATACAGGATTAATATTTTGTCCTCATAAGAGTTGGCTATTCGGTGTAAAAAGTGTTTCATCAAAGACGGAAGAGGTATATGATTCTTTGAAAGTTGGAACATTTATGGGCTCATCTGGTGAAGATGAAAAAGAAATGATGGAAGAATCACAAATCTCAGAACTAAATCAAGAGATGTTTATCAATAATGAATTGGATTTACTTGTTGCTACAAAAGCATTCGGGATGGGTATTGATAAACCTAATATCAGATATACAATACATTTTAATTATCCAAGCTCTATAGAAGGATTCTATCAGGAAGCCGGAAGGGCTGGGAGAGATGGTCGCTTAGCTCTTTGTTATATCCTTTTTTCTGGGCATAATTATGAGCAAGCACTTCTTGAAAGTTTTTTTAATAATTCATTTAAAGGTGAAGAAAAAGAGAAGACACTTATTTATGAATTACTAAGTGAAATTTCATTTAGCTCAGATGTTAGTGTCTCAAGATTATCGGATGCTATTCAAGAAGAAATCGGATTAGATCTTGACATCAGACTTTGGCCAAATCCAAATCCTACTCGCTTATATGTTAATCAATCTTTTAAACAAGGATACGGTTATATTAATCTTGGATCAGGAACAATTTCACCATTAGAAATACCATTTGGTAAAACTAAATCAATTGAGATTCTTACTATAGTCAAAGACAAAATTGATTCGCTTAAAGAAGTTGGTCAGTCTTTTCAAGAGTGGCTACTCCAAACAGTTCAGAAAAAACCACTAGAAGGCATTGAAAAGCAGCTCTCAAAAATCAAAGTTGGAGAGAGATTAAATCCTATTACCTTAAGTTTTAGAAATGACAAAATCAAAATAATTACAAGTATGCTTGGAGGTAATTTTACTGAAAGAATTGTTTCTAAAGCAAGTGATTACTGCTTTAGTGGGAGTGATTTTATCGATCGATTAAAAAAAGAGTATTATAAGAATTTTCGACAAAAAGCTGTTATCCCCGACATTTTACTGCCCAATCTTAAATCTTTATTCTTGAAAATCAGAGGTGAACAAGATACATTTAAAGCAATATATCGACTATCCATAATAGGTGTGATCGATGATTATCAAATAGACTATAACTCTAAAACTGTAACTTTATTAGAGATAGTAAAGAAAAGCGATGAAGATTATATTGACAATTTATATAATTATGTAAGAAGGTACATCTCAAAAAGTAGAGCTGATACGGTGAAAACTGATGTTCATAATTATAGAGGTAACTCTGTTATTCAAAAATGTCTTGGTTACCTGATTGACTTTGTTTATCAAGAGATTGCCAAAAAAAGAAAAGAAGCAATCGTTTCAATGGCAGATGCCTGTGTTAAAGGGGTCACAGGTGGGCCTGAAGAGTTTAGAGAATATTTAAATTTATATTTTAATTCTAAGTACTATCCTGAGTTACGTGATAAAACCTCGCTTGGCAAAGAATCATCATTTAAACTTATTTTAGAATACATGGCGATAAGCGAAGGGAAGATTAATAACCTGAAACATTTACGCGGTGCTTGTATCAGGCTATTAAATGAAAATCCAGATAACTATACATTTTTATTGTTAAAATCCTTTACCCTTTTTCTTCTAGAAAGTTCTAATGAAAAATTTCTTAATGAAGCAATAGATTCGCATTCAAAAGGATTTAGATTGATACAAGCTGAAAATAAATTAGAAATGAAGCAACTAATCAAATACATTAATAAATTTTCTGAAATTATTCTTTCTTACAACTCAGATTTAAAAAACACTATTAACCAACTTGTAGATATTTTCTTACTCAACCATCATACTGATTGGTTGAAACAATTTAATCATAAATTTATGGTGAAACATGGAAGACAAACTTCATCTCGAACTAGTAAAATTTGAAGAAGAATTATCAAAGTTAAAATCAGCTGTTGATTATATAGAGGCGGCAAAGACAACAACTGAAGCAGCAACGACACTAATTAAAAATGTTGTTGATCTAAAAGCCGAATTTGAGAATTTTGCTAAACAAACCAAACTACTGATAGGGAAGATCGATAAGGTCGATTTTCCATCAAGACTTGATAAACTTGATTCAACGGTTGCTGCAATAAATACAAATATTAGTAATCTTCAAACAAGGATTGAATCTGTTGAAAGAAATTTAAAAGATGATTTAAAAGCCACACGTAAAAGTTTGCTTTCTGAAATGACTAGCAAACTCACTTCCATATCTGATGAATTAAATATTCAAAAAAAAGAATTGATTAAAAATAGATACATAATGATTGGAGGAATCGTACTTATATTCTTAATGTTGGTATATATCATTATTAAGTAACCTCACTGGAAAAAAATTAAAAATGATAAATTATATAATAATAAAAACTTAAGGTTTAACCTTCATTTTAAAAGATAAAATTCTTCAGATTATCTTAAAATGTCATTAATGTAGTTTAAGGATATTAGACAAAGAAATAACTTGTAACGAAAATAAACGATGAAATTTTTAATTGCAAAAATCTATCAAGTAAATATCACCTCAATAATTATTATTAATTTGGTATGACGAGAGGGCATAAAATATGTTGTTATCTAAAATTCTAGCTAATTTTGAAACCATTAAAGTTGCTCAGATTAAATTTGAACTTATTTATACCGACTGGGACAGTCAACGACTTGAAATAGATTATAGAATTGGAAGCGAACGGATTAGTGATATGTCTTTCTTTAAAGACAGTTATTATTTTGAAAGTATTGATAGAAATGGAATCATATTTACCCTGAAACATTCATTCTCAGAGTACTTATTATTTATAACCAGTTCTGATTTACATTATAAACTCAAGTCGAATACTAAAATATCATCTGAGGATGTTGCGGATACTAAAAATGATTTTTTTGTTGATTTTATTATATACCACGATCAGTATAAAATTTACTGTTTGAAAAAATACTATATGTTGAATAAATATGAAACCCAAGAACTAAATCTTAACCAGAAATTAAAATTTAACAAATTTTACTATGGGGATATAGATTTGTTCACTAACAGAAAATTTATTAGCATACAAATTCCAATTGGTACTTCACGAATAATTGAAATCGAGGAACATCGTGTAAATTGTCTAAACTATGATTTTAGTTTCCGAGTACTATATGGTACATTTGTTATTGATGACAATTACTGCCATCTTTTTTTAATCCATATCCGAGACCTTATACATCTTCAAAAGGTCTATATCCCTAACAAATCATTAAGCTTCATATTAAATGATAAGTTATTCTTATTACGTACACTACCAATAGTTAAGAATTCTAATAATCAAGAATCAGAATTGCATACTGAGCTTTTGACCAGATCTGTTGTGATGTGCATTAAGGTGTCTACTGAAGAGACTTTATTTAATAATGATTTTGAATACAATGTTAATAATCAATCGGAAGAAAAAGATTTAATAATTGGTGATATTTTAGATTCGGATGCTGAACAAAATAAGAAATTTGAAAGCAATAAATCATTTAGTAAAGAATTATACATTTATCCATCTGTTGATGAAAACGGGTATAAGTTTTTTGATGAAATTGTTGATTATGATGATTTAAAAAATTCGACACTCAGGGAAGAAGAAGATAACTACGTTGAGCAGTATGAAGAAGTTTCAAGATATCCGGAATACTGGGACCAATTGGAAACAAGTGAAAAATTCGAAGAAGATTTTGATCTCGCTATGGAAGAATTTGATAATCCGATCGATTATGCTGAAGAAGAATTTCAAATATATCAAGCTGAGTTGGCATTAGAATCAAGACTATTTTATTCTGAAAAAAAACATGTGGAGACCATAGTCACAAATCTTTATTGTATATACTGTGATGATGATATAATCCTTTTTGAGTGGGAGCGGAATCCTGGGGTCTTCCAACGTATTGCTGCAAATTTAGTGCAAAATCATTTTTGCAATGGGATTAATGTTTATTCGGGAGTAATTCATCTCTATGACAGAACATATATTTCTTTTTCATTGTTAAAAAAGAACGAAGCCTTGCTTTTAAGTAATTATTTAGAAAGTCTACAAAGATTTAAAAACTTGAAAGTGATCGATTCAGAAGATTTTTTAATATTATTTGAAATGAAATTTTGTAACGTTATTATTCAGCAGAAATTATCAAATAATTATGATAATGATGTATTAATAGACTAGGGAGAATTTTAATTAAGAATTTAAAGATTATTTATATACCCTTCAGCAACAAATATTTCCTGAAATTCTAATTAATTTCGCAGTAAACCATCTCCATCCTATATCCCCTGTTGTCTATCTCAGGATTAACTGGCAGAGTCATTAAATTATTTTTATTCTTTGCTGTGACTGCACCAACTATAGCATCAACAACATCATCAACCGCAAGATCTTTTCTTAAGAATTTTGCTTTAGCCTCATCAATTAATCTTTCGGTATTATTATAGAATTGCTTTAGTAATAAAGTTCTTTCGCGAATCCCTTCCGGTTTTTTCTTATTATATGCCATAGCCTTTTTACCCTTCAATGCCCAGAAACAAACTTCTGGATGCATTTCTCTTATTTTATTTCGTAAATTATTATTAAATAAAAAATCATCTACTTCTTTAATCTTTTCTGAGATAGCAAAACTCTGCTTACTTAACCTTCTTCCAGTACATTCAAAATTTACCGTGCTTGCTTTATGATAATCATTTTGATTTAATGCTAATCTTGAGGGAGGAGGGAAGACACTGGAGCGGCGATTGTCCAGCAGTGCCCTTGCCTCTAAATCACATAGTCGTTCTTTTTTATCTATTTCTCGAAGCCCAATAGGAATATCGATCAAGACTTGTTCGGCTTTATTGATTTCATTTTTAATCTCTGAGATTTCAGATATTACCCCAAAAGAATATTTATCATTTTCATCTAAGCCCACAAAGAACCAACCAGGTCTGCAACCGTCAATTCCAATATACTTCATATTATGATCTTTAAGAGTTTTTTGATCTGAAGTCATCAATCATTTCGTTGATGTATAATTTTAATTCAAGCGGCTTAACAATCTCAATTGCATCCCACCAGCTTATGCACCAACTGGCAAGTTTATTTGTAATCCGCTGTTTGGTTCTTAGGATTACATATCCCTCATTTTCTTCCAACTCAAATGAGTCAAACCAAATCTTATCTAATATCTCCTCCCGAACTCTTATGTCAAATTTTAATTCAATTTCTAAGTATTCCTTTTTCGCTTTTGGTAATGCAAGCTTACTAAATTTTTTATCTTTTAATTTAAGTTTTTGTATTCTGGTCAGGTAGAACGATTTAATTTCGTCTTCCCCTTTTTTAACAGCCTGTAGTATCCAGTTTAATTCATTGTTAGTCAACCTGATAGGATGTAATTCATATTCTACAACCTTATTATCATAAAATCTTTTATAAGTAAGATTTATTACTAATCCTTCATCAACTGCTTTAGCAATTAGAATTAATTTAGTAAAGAATTCCTTTTTATCTTTTTGACTATATGCTTTAATCTGTTTATGGAAAACATCCGAATTTAATTTCAGTGGCAGATAGTCAGCAGCAATCGAAACAAGTGTGAACTGTGCTGGAAGTTCTTCAACAACTAACTTATTCTTTTTGCTGTAGATCTTTATTCCATTTTCTCGAAGGGAATGGATATAACGGTTAATTGTAATTTCAGAAACTCCAAGTATATCCGCAGCGTCTGCTTTAGAGAGTGCTTCTCCATTCAGAATTCGTGCTAATAATTCAGATCTTCGTTTTATATCGTCAGTATAGCTTTTCATTTTTTTATCTTTTACTGATATGATTGTCTTTTTATTCCAGCTTAGTTTGCCTTTGAGATGGAATTAATTATTTTATTAATAGTTTGGTATTTCTTTGGCGGCATCATTAAAGGATGTTTCAAATTATTTGTTATCTTAATTCTAATTATTCTAATCTTTTCAGTTTAATTCTAATAAATCTTCTTAAATACCAAGTTCATAATACTTTATAACTAAACCGCTGATTATTTCGTTAATCTGATCTGTGGTTACCCAACCCCGACTCGGATGTTTAAATAAAAAAATATTATGTTCTCGAGCTTTACAGTACAAAGTAGATTTTTGATTTGAAGGAATGTTGAAATTCAGATCCTCGAAGTCACAATACTTTTTAAATATATCCTTATTTTTATCTATATCACCGAAACAAAAGACGAAACCTTCAATACTATTTTCCATCAATAATTTAACGATTCGTTCTCTTCTGACACGATCATTCTTTTTAATCCAATTTGCTTCTACTTCGCTATTTGCTTGGTTTGTCTGCTGTTTTCCAAAAGGTGCAAAATTTCCTAATAATATTGGGACTTTTTTACTTCCAAGGTTTTTTTTATTTATGCCAGCTTGTGTAATTCCATTATATATTTGCAGATAGATAGGATATATAGTACTACTTCTTGAGTTTAGATCATCAATTTGTTCACAATCCGGACATTCTTTGTAAATTTCTTCAATAGATAGAATGTAATAACCACCAATTTCATTGTATTTTTTTATATATGCTTTATTTCTGTTAACATCACTCGGATCAATATTACCTTTTTCATCAAGTCCCCAGAAAAAAAATTTCGCAGTTTCTGAACCATAGCCTATTAAATGTCCCCATGCATCGGTAATTAAAGAATCATCCATAATAACCTCATTTGTATTGTTATCACAAAACTAAATTTATTTTATCTCTTCTACCAGACTTCATTAAAAGATCATATATACTATCATTATTAAGAGAAGGATTTTTTGAGAGATTTATTTCTTCAAGACTTGCCATCTCAAATATATCATCGGGAATATTTTTTAATCTATTACCACTAAGATTAAGAACTTTTAGACTTGGTAATGCAGTCATCTCTGAAGGAATCTCTTCAATTTTATTATCCGCCAGGTGAAGTACTTTTAATTTCTCCAGTCTAAAAAGTGTTTTTGGTAATTCCTTAATTTCATTAGAGTATGCGTACAAATATTCAAGGTTCTTTAGCTGAGATATTTTATCCGATAAAATCTTTATCCCTTCGTTACTTATAATTTGTAATTCTTTAAGATTATAAAGTTCAAACAAATTATCAGGTAACTCTGTAATACTTGTTCTTTCAATTTTGAATCCTTCAAGATTAGTTAGCCTATGAAGAGAAGAAGGCAGCTTTGTTAAAAACTTAAGCTTGAAGGATAGGAATTTTATATTATTTAAACTCGTTAATTCTTCAGGAATCTCACTGATAAGCAATTCATATAGTTCAAGCTTTTTGATCCAGTTACAACTTAATATAAATTGAGAGAATTCTTGAAAATTAAAATCATCTATTATTAGTCTCTGTAATTTTGTCTTAAAACAGTGGAATACTGATTTACACACATAGAAATAATTATTTATTGCATCGTATGAGATAAGCTCAGCTTCATCTTTATACTGAGAATAATACTTTTCTATTTCTTTATCAGGAACAATAAAATATTCAAACTCATCATCTATGCTATATACCTCCTTCAAGGTCCTTCTAACCAAATCAAAAAACATCTCTATCCGGATTGGCATAAAACTGCTGAACTTTTCAGGCACTTCAAAAAAAGGTGTGTCTCTGAAATAATGCTTAGCCTTTGCAGAAGCTTCATCGTTGTAACCGAATTTAGAATCTGCTGCAGTATAGGTCTCATTGTACTCCATCTTAGCAAAGAAGGTCACAAAGAATTTATCGTCCTTAAATAAAGTGAGTTCAATAAATGATTCGTACTTTTTATCTGGAGTATATTCAATTAAAATTACACCGTGATAATTTTCGACCTGAACTACGTATTTAGGATCACTGTATTTATCTAAAACTCTGGACTCGGGTCTCATACGAATATAACTCCATTTTTGATGATGGAATTATAGATTATTCGGATATGAATTTCTTATCATTGAATGATAAAATTATTGACACCTGCCAAATTAATTGTCTCCAACATTTAAGCCTATCCCCTTAGTTTAATGCTAGAGCAAGATCCTGGTATTTCCGTATCAGGATTTTTTATTTAATCAATCTTCTCTACTAAAAACCCTCTTAGTTCACATTCATTAAACTTTAATAATAAATTAAAAATTACTTAATAACAGAAAGAAAAAAACTATGTATCACCAATCAAGCATTAGCCTTGTGATAGTTGTAGTCATAATCGTTTATATACTTAAACCCTTATTCAAAATCTTGATGAGTTCATTTGAAAAGTGTTATAAAGATAACGAAGATGAAAAAAAGTAGATAAGTTATTCAAAATCTAATCACTCTATCATTAAACTTTTATATTTGTATTCACACACACCTCCGAATGGGTCCTGTTAAGGAATAACCTTGGACTGAAACAAAAAATTTGTTTCGAGCCCACCCCCCCCCTAAAAATAAGCAACTAATATAAGCCGTTATCAAAGCAAACATCTTTGGTAGCGGCTATTTTTTTTTATTCAAATATAACGGAGGTTCAATATGTGTGATTCAAATTCATTTACCCGTCTTATGCATCATCAGGTTGAAAACAATCTTAATCAGGGATGCTATACTCCAAAGTTCTTCGAACTTGAAGAATATGGTATCAGTAAAATTTCATTAAACTCAACAGAGTTCTCATCAGGCAACGCCGAAAAAGAATTATTAATTGGCGATCATTCATTTGCTTATCTGCGTGAAGATAAACTGCGTACCATAGATGTGTTCGATCTTTCAAATAACAAAATTTCATTCGCAGATTTCTGCTCAATGTTTGGTATAAGAATAAAAAGTAATAACCTTTTTAAGACGGGTAAGTATCTGAGCCGTGTTTTCAGACCAGTCAGATATGCAGGGCATTTCAAAAACATCAGGATTCACATTAATCAGAATCCAAAACTTATTGGTAAGATAACAGATGGTATAAGCCTTATTTCACTATCAATGGCGAAGGTACTTGGTTGGAAAAAAGCACAGCCTGGTATGTCTGCACAGTTTACAATGTTCTTTGACCTGGGATTAGTAAAAGGCAATTGCGTCATATCAGACAAGATAGATCACGATGTAATTGTATATGGAAATGAAAATATCAAATCCGAAATATCACTTGGTAATGGAATACAATACATCTCACTTGAACCATTAAAACTATCAACTAAACTTAGAATGGATATTCAATCTTTACTAAACCTCTGGAAACTGTTTGGAGCAGAGCAATACCTTGATTGGGCATACAAAGGAATAGAAGAATTTAAATCGGATTTATTGTCAGGGAAGTTGAACAATTGGCTTGATGATTTTGATGATATGGATAATGATGAATATGAAACTGAGACCTGGACACTGAGACAGGCGATCAGACATAAAATTGATTACACAAGATTTCCGGGGTTAGTCAGGCAGGGATGGACAATGTTCCGAAGCGGTATGAGACAGTTTGCCTTGTCAGGTAAGGCCGAACCTAAATTTAGAATTCCTGTACCAGGTGGTTTACGTGGATATATAAGAGTGGATTTAAGAAATCACGATGTTAATGGAAATTTCTCATCAGATAAAAACTCTGAGATCGTACATCTTGATCAATTCGGAAATCTCTGGGTACATCCTGATATCGTGACTGAGTTTATGGAAATTAAAGGCGGCGCAGATATGGATGACGGCGTTGCTATAATACCGGTCGAAAACGATCAGGCAGTAATCTATAGAAATCCCAATCAATTCGGTGAGTATGGTATTCATAAAATAAATTATGAGAACATATCAGTAGAAAAAGTAAATAATCTTGTCGGAACGGTTCCTCAAAAGATTACTAATACCGAAACACAAGTGCGCTTAGTATGTGAAGTATTAAATCCTTTGCTTCAATCATATTTATATAGTCTTCCAACAAAAACACAAGCACCGGTAGAATATTCAATTACAAATCTATTAAAAACACTTTTCAGAATAACAAATAATTCCGCTAGTATAGGGCTTGCAGCAAATGCAGAGATGATCAGAAGCGCTATCGGAATAACTGATCCTCAATTATTCCATAGTCTCATCAACAATTATAACTGGGACCTCGAACGAATAATTGATTCTACTGTAAAGGAAGGAACAAGTGCCTCAGCTGATATGGAGGCAGTCTCAAATCTTATTAATTATATCGTTGAAAATGATATTGCAGTTCCCAAGGCATTATCGTACAGGTTCTCTGAAAAGCTGAGATCAGAACTAAATTATCACGAAAGTCATCCGCTAGATAATCTGCTTGATGCGATAAAATATTTCTTAGATGATGCAGATTTAGAAATACTTGGTAAAGGATCCATATCAAGAAACAACCGGGTTAAAGGAGTTATTGATAATCTTGAAATTCCCTTGATGGAGATAGGCTCTGCCGATCTTTCTAATCCTCTTACAGATCTTGCTGCGAGTTTGCTAATAAATTATAACAGGAAGATTGCAATACTCTTAGAGAAATCCAAAGATATGGAAATTTCTGTAAGAGAAATCTGCAGGCAGGAAGGAATTGAGCAGACACAAAAAGATTTTCTTGTCGCTTTATCCATTTATAGCACCGAAGACAGGCAGCTTCTTGTTCAGAACTGGGCTAATAGTATATACTTATCAGAAAGAGCACCGCACGACAGCATATTATGGATTGGTGACAAAGAAGAATTAAAGGGCACATCGATGGATACAATTAAAATGCTCGCTTCTCTTGGTATTGCTCATAATATTAATATAACAGCATCTGAAAGAACTCGTGCAATTATTAAAACTGAATTAAAATCAAATCTTACCCAGGTTAGAGTATGGAGTAAAAATATTATTTCGGCTGATGCATTTGAATCATTAACTGAGCTATTAGTTGTAAAGAAAGAAGCCCTGCTCGGTGAAACATCGTTAAAGATTGGTGATGAATGCGATATTGAAGACGGTCTTTATAATATCAAGACAATTGTCCAATCAAAGAGTAAAAAGAATGACAGCACATTAAAAAATAGTTTAACCATTTACTTATCCTGATTTAACATTCCTACCATTAGTCTAAATAAGAATCAAATTTTCAGTACCCAGTTTACAGCCACAGCTATTAATCCAGACACAAAATTTCATAGACACACTTCAATGGTAAAGCTCCGCCTTTCCCTCCGTCCAAGGCTCCGCAGCTCCGCTAAGTCTTGAAATTAAAACCTCAGAAAGGAGATACACTTACTATGTCAGGATATTTAGAGTTTTACGATCTAACTGTCATATGTCAGTTATGCAATAAAACATTTGAAGCACTTTATTGTGAAGACGGGGATATTCGTGATCCGCCTGAAACCAAAACTTTTTTAGCATCAGGCAAAACATTATGCCCGTACTGTTCATCGGAAATAACTGAAGATAAAATTCAGTTTAAACAAAGCACTGAAAAACAATAATAACACTGAGTCCGGCCGGCTTGGTATCAATAAAACAAATAAAAAAAAATAAGGAGATACTAAGTATGCAACAATTCACTATTGGGGCAGACCCGGAACTGATATGCAGAAGAAATGGTCAGTTTGTTCCAGCACATAATTATTTCAAATCTAATTCCAGCTGCGGATTAGACGGCTGTGATTCAGTTTTTGAAATTAGGGGCTTTTATGATGAATCTGTGATTGATCTTACATCGAAGATATATCAGGTACTGGATTATGCACACGAAAAAGCACCCGATCTTCAGTTCATTGCCGGGCATTATGTTGATGATTATCCCATAGGTGGTCATACACATTTTTCAATCGATCCACTGCCAGAAGTCATTGATGCGCTCGATATAGTTCTTGGAAGTTTCTCGAATTGCGTCGATGATAAAATCCAAAGACAGAAACGTGAACGTTCGGGATATGGCAAGAAAGGGGCTTATCGCAGAAAATCGTGGGGTATGGAATATAGATTTCCCGGAAGTTTTCTTTTGTCGCCATCTGTTACCTTAGTTCATTTCACATTATCAAAGCTTGCTGTTATTGGAGTTCTCGAAGATCATATTGATTTCAACGAACTTAAAAACAGACAGCACAGCTGCACATTCCTTAAATCACTCAAGCACTCCTTGCCCACAATTCCGGAAGATTGTTTTGAAGGATTAAAAGAGTTAGATACACTTCTGGGCAAGCGATTAAACTGGAACCAGGACATTCTCCCGAATTGGGGACTAAGGAGGGTAGCATAATGCATTGTAATAATTGTGATGAAGAACTCCGTGATGATCAGGTAAGATGGGCTTTTGAGGAACCCTATTGCGAAGACTGCTTTGACAGTATGTTCACTTACTGCTGTCGCTGTGATGGCGTTATAAATAGGGAGAACGCACATTTCAATGATGATGGAGATACCTACTGCAGCGAATGCTACGAAGAAAATTTTGATGACGATGCCCCGGACAATCCTGATGTGTTTGACTCCGACAGAGAACTGATAATAAAACTATCACGATCCTGGCTACAGGGAAGAGTCGAGACAAGAAGACCAATCTTCATCAACGATAAGGATCTCCTTCTCAGAACGATCAAAGATAAAGTTGGGTTAGTTGATACTCCCATCTATTTATTTGGACTTACAGACAGAGATGAATACCAGATATCCGTTAGCACCGATCTGTTTGATAAAGTTCAAAGCTATGTTCACTTAAATGATATTAAAGCAATTGTTGTATCCAGCCCCGGATGCAATCGGCTTGGCATATCATTATCTCTTCGAAAGAATAATCAGAAAGAGATCATCGAACTGATTAAAAATATTACAACCGTTAAGGAAGAAGTTCTTTCATCAGTGTAATAGGAAGATGCTTAGAATAAATCTCAAAATCCTCATCAGAAGTAAATATCGGAAAGCGGTTGTTACTTGAAACAGCACAAATCAAATAATCCGTGTTAGATCCCTGTATACCTTTACTGCGGCAGAGGTTAAAGAATTCTACAGCTTTCTCATAATCATTTGTTGTTACAGGGAAATCATCAAATGCCCTAAGTATATCCTTTAATTGAACAAATTGTTTGCTGTCTTTAATACCTGATAAGATTTCCTGTCTTATTGGTCCAAGCATACAAATTCTTTGATTATCAATTAAAGATTCAAGAATCTTCACCTCTGAGAAGGACTGTTTTTTCTTTCTTCGAAGTGCAAGGGACCAGATGCTCGTATCAACGATTATTTTCATTTTCTGGAGCGCTGTCTCTTGTAATTATATGACTTATCGTAATCAATAGAATTAAATAATTCTTTAATTCTCATCTGCTTGCGAAGCTTGACATATTCTTCAAGCGCAGTATTAACCGCTTCTCTCTTCGATTTGTGCTTACCGAGTATGACCGCTTTCTCTATAAGCGAATCATCAATATTTAAGTTTGTCGGCATTTTTGCTCCTTACACAATTATGATGACAAACTTACACATTAAATAATAATTAATAAAGTAATAAAGGAGAAAAAATATGTGTGGCCTTTCTGGGTGGTATTGTTTCGGCAATACTCTGCCCGATAAAGATAAAATAACAAAGATGTTTAGTCTACTTGAGAGCCGTGGTAAAGACGCCAGCGGCTTCGCTTATATAAAACACAATTCCCTTGTTGTCCATAAAGATGCAATCAAGTCATCTGAGTTCGTAAAAACAAATGAGTGGAAAGAACTTGAGCTTCCTCAATCTATGATACTTCATACCCGAATGAAAACCCAAGGCAGTGAACTCGATAACTCTAATAATCATCCTCTCTTTTCAAAGAACGGGATAGCAATAGTTCATAATGGAATTATCTATAACGACAAGGAAATATTTGGGAAAAAAGAAAGAGACGCAGAAGTAGACAGTGAATGCATACTCCATCTGCTCTCCCAGAAGGCAAAGGGAGATAAGATCAAGGCTCTCTTTGATAAAATTGATGGATCATTTGCAGTTGCTGTAATTAATAAATATCAGCCGGATAAACTGATTCTCATCAAGAAGGATAACCCGATTGATTTATACTATGATCAGAAAGACGATATACTTTACTTTTGTTCAGAGCAGGAAATTATGAGAGAGTCACTGAACATTGAAAAGGAAACTCTTCGCGGATTTAATATTGGTGAAGGCAGCTACCATTACTATGAGATGCAGAATAACTATGCACTAATCATAAATAAAGATGGTGTCGAGTCTTATAAAAAATATTACCCATCCAGAAGCAAATGGTTTGACCGGCGATATCGTTATGAATCAATGCCTGAAGAAATGATTATTGAATGTCCCTGGTGTTTAGCTCAAACTACATACTACGATGGAAAACTTTGGAATAAGTGCGAAGTCTGCGGAATGGGGATTAATGAGGAGGACCTTAATGTCATATAGTCCACAAATAAAACCCGAACTGGTTCGCCGGCTTTACCAGCTGAAGCATTCAACAGTACCTAAGAAGCCGATAACAAAACTCGCAAACGAGGCAATTGCGCTCTATCTAAATAACATTTCAACAATACAAGTACAGGAGGCCACTGATGGAAACAAATAACTTTCTTGATGAACTGCTGCAGGAAGTTGAGATAAAAGAGGAGGAGCAGACTGAAGCATACTTCGATATACTCTTACTTCAGATAAAGCAGCTTACAAAACAGATTGAGTATAACTTCTCACAGGCTGAGAAAGAATGTTCTTTGATCAACAATTTTGTTCTGCAAAAGAATGCACAATTACAGGAAAAGATTAAGTGGCTTGAGCTAAAGCTGGAATCTTTCATAAAAGAAAGAAACGAAAAAACTATATCGCTTCCTAACGGAACGCTCAAAATGTGGAAGCGTCAGGATAGAATCGAAATTGAAGACTCTGAACTGTTTATGAAACACAGTAAGCCGGAAATGTTAACAGAAGTTCCGGCATACATTAAACCAAATCTAAGCTTCATTAAAAACTACATTAAAACAAAACCTGTTCCTCCTGGAATTAAAGTCATTGAAGGAGTAGCAGAATTTTCATACACATTATCAAAAGGAGAAATGGAAAATGGAAAAGAAAAAACTAGAATTGGAGTTGAACAAGAAAATAACTTTAGTGATGTTGGCTGATAAACCAATTATAGGAGAGAGTAAATGGGGTCCGTATTATTTATATTTTGTTAAAAATGGTACAGATCAAAACTATTCATTCTTTGCACCGGCTGAGGTTGATGAAATTATTCGACCACTAAAAAAAGGAAATAAATTTGAGCTGACAAAAATTGCAAAGCAGAATGGCTCCAAAATTAATATCAGTTATGAGGTTAAAGTCATTAATGACGAACACCTTACTGGCAGCGTTAATCAGAGCCAGACAGATACATACAAATCTATATCTGAAAAAGATGCCCCCTCACAAAATGAGGATAATTTCTTTCAGCTTATGATGTTATCCTGTAGGGATGCTGTAAAGATCCAGAATGAATTGGGTGGAATGATGGACGCTAAATCTATAGCGGTTACATTATTTATCGCAAGAAGCCGAAGCTGATAAGAAATAACTAAAAATGGCAGCTATTCGGGCTGCCATTAATTAGTAAAATCTAATTCTAACTAATAGAGTTTTAATTCTTTTCAAAGATGTGGTTGTGAACTGAATAATACATTAAAAATATTGATTTTTTTGCGATTTGACATCTTTTTAGTTTTGGTAATTTATATAGGATTTTTTATTATTAAATGTTCTGCAGAAGGCAAAAAATTTCTTTCTATCAAATTTTCAAGAATAGATAGTTCTTTAAGTTCACAAAATGTTCTGGCTCATTTCAATTAAATTCGTATGATTTTGATTAATAATTAAATAATTTATTTAAGTTCAGAAAGTTCAGGTATTATAATATGTACTACCAATTATCAGAATAAAAAAAATAATAAACTAGCACATCTCCTTATCATAAAAACCACGAACTTTCCGAACTATCAACATTTCTCTTAAATATTTGTAAAATCACTCATTTTTTACATTTTTAGTTTTATTCCTGAGTGAACCTTGACGAACCTTTAGAACTGAATATTATCGTCTTCATTAATTTGTATTTTGGAACTTGGGTCTACTTCAGCCATAAATTCGTCAGTAACAAATGAATCTGATATAATCATTTTAGCTGTTTCTAAAACATCGCAATCATCATTTAATCCAAATAAATTTCTTGGAAATTTGCCGATCCATTTAACGCCGGTACCATGTTTCCCCGGTGCAAAATAAACTCTTTTACTATTGTTTATTTCAATTTTATTTGAATGGACCAGCTTGTCCATAAGTGTGTCCAAGGTGACCTGTATATCTGCATTGTACTTAATTATTTCTTTATAAGCAGTATTCATATTCAGACAAATTCTAATATCATTTTTTGAGTAAACGAGATACTCACCGACTTTGACTCCTTTACTTTCTGGAGTATAGTAATCAATATTATTAAGTAAGAGCTTCTCAAAATATATTTTCTTGGAGTCAACCATTGACCAGAGGGTTTGTTCGAAAAGTCTCTCAGATTTTGCTTCATCAATTCGCTGAACATTTTCTAAAAACAACTCTCTTAGTTTTGATTCGTAGATTTGATTATGTTTAATTCTCATAGTCTCATCCTGAATAAGAAATGAACTGAAAACATTCCAGGATGTTTTAAGTACAGCAAAGTTGTTAATGATTCTTGATAAATTATCTAATGATATCTCTGGTATATCATCAATGGTGCGGCTAAAGAATTCAATATTTTCTTCCAACAAGTCTAGGATATTCTCCTTAACATTGGCCTGAAGCAAGTACTGAATAAAATATGCGCTGATTCCTTTGAAGGAGCGTGATATATCTAATAATTCCGCAGCTTCTTTAGGTTTATATTCTTTAGAAACAATTGGAATTATTACACCTCGGGCAATTGTGCTTGATTCTGTGAAGACCACATCTTCAGCACTTATCATTAGCCAGCCTTTAATAAAACGCTCATCTTTTATTGCTAAGTCAACGTTTGCTCTTAATCTGCCGGTGCCATCCGAATAATTCTGGATGATTGCCATTGCCTGTTTAATGGCATTGTCAGTTTTGAAGTTTTGTTTCTTAAAATCATCCACCACGAATAGGGCATCTTTGAAAGCATTTCCTATAATGTTGATGGAGGTGTCTGTCGAAGTCCAGGAAACTAAATTCTGAAAATCACCATAAAAATTCTGGCATATTTTGGCTAAATGAGTTTTACCAGATCCGGAGCTTCCTCTTAGCATCAAGTAGAATTTGTTAGGTAGTTTATTCACCATCAACGGGTGTATCAGCGGTAGCATACTGAAAGCTAGTGTTGATGATATGACCTCGGGATTATCCCAGGTAAATAATTTTTCAAGTATAGATTTTTTTATCGATTCTAACTCTTCTGTAGTTGGAGTCGAAAATCCTATTTTGTTGTTACCCCATATTTCAGAGTATTTAATAGGAGTATCTTTCCGGACAAAATCGTCCTTGGTTATTATCAGATCCTGTGTTAAGAATTCAGTTTTGTCTTTATTGTAACCGAATTCTTTTTCAACAAGATGCTCGGCATCTCGATTTAGATAGTTGACGGCCGACAATAATTCGGGCATCCATTTTGAGATGATTGGTCTGGTGGGTGCTAAATGTGTAATAAATTTATTAAACGATCTACCATCAAATAATATATCGGCTGAAACATTATTAAAAGGTATTTGAATTTTATCCGCAAAATAAACGACACCATTTAGAGTTGCTTCTGTATTGCCATCACGGATTCTTTTTATAATTTGATTTATTCTGAAAACAAAATTGCAAATGTCTTCGTGTTCAGAATTTTTAGTACTGACGAAATTATCAGAAAGTATTTCATAATAAAGCTGATATTTTTCCTTCCCTTTTGGGAAATTAGAGACTGTATAATTCTCATTTATAAATTTTTGTCCTTTTATAATGGAATTATGCAAATACTTATCCTTATCAGGATGTTCATTATATTTACCGCTTGTTGGGAAGATTTGAAAAATATTCTCAATTTGTGTGTTAGTATAATTTTCGCTCAGCAGTTTAATTATTATAGCTTGGTCAATCTCGCTTCTACTTGATTTCTTAAGCTCATCCAGGTTTTTCCCGAATAATAAATCATAAACTGGTACGTTACTAATTTTAACTTTGCTGATGCGATCCCAATTTATGTTAAGCAATTCTTCTTCGATTAAAAAATTTGCTGAATATATCTGATCAGGATTATATTCCAGGACTTTGCAATCTTTAGGAATATCATTTTTGTGGTTCTGTGTACCAGGCATTCGCATTATGCGATCAACATTGTGTACAGAGTCTCCTCCATAAATAAGCCCAAGCTGTCTGTTTGCTTTTTCCACAGATAAGATTGTTTCTTCATCGAGTATTAACTTTTCATTCACGAAAAAGTAGAGGTGTAATCCGTTTCCCGAATCAACGATTACCGATGGAACAATTGGTAACTTTCTTATATGTGCGAGTGCAGCTTCTTTGCTTTCAAAAAAACTAGATTTCTTGTGCCCATCCTGGCCACAGTCAATATCTACCCATAAGGATGATATAGATGAGCAATTTCCTTTTTTGCCCGAATCAGTATTTTTTCTCGGGGCTATTCCAAAATAGATATCGTTATGTGTTTTTAATACTTCAACTTTTTTGTTGATTTCTTCTAAATCGTTTGAAAAGAAAGACTCCATCCTTCCATTCTTAGATTTATATCTGATTTCGATAGTTTCGTTATTTAAATCCGGGTTACATATATCACCCAGAAATGTATTTTGTTCTGTTTGCATAAATAAAATGATAGTTAGTTAGTAAATGAATTATTAATTAATGCAGTTTCTGCATCCCCGCAGTTTGTTTTATCCGTTATCTTATTAATTAAGTATGATTTAAGTGCTTCCTGAGTTATAACATAGAGCCTCCCGATTTTAAATGATTGAATTTTCTGTTTTTTAACTAAGTACCAAACATCCTGTCTGGTCCTGCCCAACAGTTTTGCTGCCTGGGGAATTGTATAGTAAAGCATAATAGAACCTTTATTTTTTTGATACGTGAATGTGTGGTTTGTGATTGGAGAGATCAACCATCAAAATATTTTTTTATAGTTAACATTCGTCAAAATGGATTCTACGATTGTCAAATTATCCAAACATCGATCTTAATACTCGCATCCGATAGCTTAACTTTGGTCAAATCAAATCTCTTCCGCGTAAAATTGACTTCTCTTAAATCCACCTAAATTTTTACAAGGTGCTCCTGAAAAAAAATTAAGGAGAAGTGTGTGGATTCAGAAGTCAGGCTTTTAAGCAGGTTAGAGGCAGCAAAGGCTCTGGGAATAGGGAAGTCAAATTTGAACGAACTAATCAGTGAAGGGCGTTTGGGCTTTATTTCGATAGGTAAAAGGATTTTTATCCCATTTAAGGAAATTCAACAGTTTATTAATACAAATACTGCCAGAATTACAAAAGAACATAAAAATAATTCATCAAAAGATGAAAGCTTATCAAGTTCGCAATTCTTCAACTCTCTCATAAATAATAATTAAAAATAAACTACAAACGGAGTTCTTATGCCTAGTATTTATAAAAAGGGCAACAAATTATATATTAGCTGGTATGATTCGGTTGCCGGTAAAAGGATTAACCGATCAACAAAATTATCTGACACGGAAGCCAATCGTAAAAAAGTAGAAGCTTATGCTCAAAAACTAGAAGTAAAGCTTAAGAATGATGCTGATAGCTTTAAACGGTTGGGAATTAAAAGAATATCAGTCAAGGAAGCATTCGATCACTTCCTAAGAAACAATTCTGAGAAACATCCTAAGACTATTAAAGATTATCATAGATTCTATAAAAAATTTACCGAGTATTTTAATGAAAATGATGCCGCAACATCTATAGACAAGCTGAGTGTCGAGGCGTGGCTGCTTGAAGTAAAAAAACTGCCGTTGCAAAAGAACAGCATATTCGGGTATTTCAAACAATGCCGCCATTTCCTCAATTTTCTATTTGAATACAATTACACACAAATGTTTAAAATCAATCGGGATGTTAGACCAAAAGCTGAAATAAAAGAAAAAATAATATTTAGCAATGAGGATCTGAAAAAAATATTTGATGGTTTGAAAAACAAGAATGCTAATTTTAAAATATTAATCTATACTCTTTTTTATACGGGTTTGAGATCTTCAGACGTGTTAAGCATTAAAATTGAAGATATAGATATATCAAAAAGGGAACTGCATTATTATTCTCCAAAAAGAAAAAAGCATCGTGTTGTAGGATTCCATAAAGATTTAATTTCACTCTTTGATGATTTTATTAAAGCACATCAAGTGGGTAATCTTTTGGACTATTCATCAACTGAAAATTTAGGGAAGGCGGTTCATAGATATTTAGTAGATCTTGGACTAGCAAATAAAAAATATAGTGCAAGAACATTTAGAAAGACATTCATTACTCTTTGCAGAGAATTTGGAATGGATGCTTCGATAGTTTCAGAGCTTGTTGGGCATGAACACATGAGTACAGCTGATAGGTTTTACAATAAAATCAGCACGGTTATAATGAACAAGGAATTAGAAAAATTTGATGCAACAGAAATATTCACCGAAGATTGATTACTTCAGTTGTTACTTCAGCATAGATGTGAAGCGGAAATTAAAAGCTATTAACATATTATATTACATAGAGTTATAGGAGTTATTAAAATTATTCTATAGTAGGCAAATTGTGCCTCATAATCAGAGGGTCGGTGGTTCAAGTCCATCTGGGCCCACTTAAGATGCGAATTTCGAAAGAAATCGCATCTTTTTTTTTGACCAAAATTTCACTTGACTGAAATTGACCCCATTTGACC
>Ga0172367_10000604_pt1 | contig 55390 bp, 53 predicted proteins | sample Lak10m_FD_114542 | JGI IMG/M metagenome (GOLD analysis project Ga0172367, IMG submission 114542) | Freshwater microbial communities from Kabuno Bay, South-Kivu, Congo - kab_022012_10m | ecosystem: Environmental > Aquatic > Freshwater > Lake | place: Democratic Republic of the Congo: South-Kivu... | reverse complement strand
TAAGTGTCGCACAAAAAATGAGACAACTCATGAGAAACGTACGAATGGTCTTTGATTACTTGAAAATGACTCAAAATTCCTGTCATGAATGACTGATCACATGGAGAACAAATTTACCGTGAGTAAAACAGGGCTTCATAGACAAAAGGAGTTTCTCATCCCGATGAGTTTACACGTCAAGCACGAGTTCATCTCGATGCCCCAGGCCGCGTGAGTTGTCGATGAAATAGATCCGTTGCGGTACGATCCGGTACCAGGCCACCTTGGCAAGCGCTTCGATGACAGCCGCAGGCGCCAGCGATAACAGACCGGTAACAGGAAACTTTTCAGCATAGATGCGGCGCGCCTTGCTTTGTTCAGCACCGCTGATTTCAGTAGCGCTACCTTCCATCTGAACACCTTTAATGTCCAGCCAATCTGAGTAATTCTCCTGAATCGTCACGGCAACCTGCTGATTGTGAGCCAGGTTGCAGCAGTGTCTGCTGGTCGGTGACGATAAGAAATAGAGCGTAAAACCATCATTGACGTAAAACACTGCTGCCGCAGACGGTACATTGTTATAGCAGGTAGCCAGGGTTGCAACATTATGCTGCTGAAGATAGTGCTTTACCCTTTCGTTAAGCAGCTTATTCATCGTGAAACCTCGTTATAGGCAAATGACTTCGTGATAGACATTTTTGAGGCATTCAATCTATACTCCATTGGCGAATTTACGTACCTGTCGGAAATATTTACACGTCTGCAGATACGTGCACAAGCAGTTACTGACTAAACTAATTAAAACCACATGTTACAAACAAGGCATACAACGTGCATTAGCCCAGGCAACTCGCGAGCTGCCCCGCTTTCATATTGAGCGAAAGAAATTTCGATTGTATACAAGCCCGCGAGTCAAAAGGAAAAACCATGACACAGCGAAATTTTATCCGGGTGCCCTTTACGGAATGCGCTTCCATCAAGCAACAGGATCAGGTTTTTTTCGGTAATATTGAGAACATAAGTCTTCAGGGTATGTATATCAAAACCGCCCAGGATCTTACGGTCCACTCCCCGGTTGACGTAGCCGTCTATTTTTCTCCCGTCAGTTCGTTTTACTTAACAGCCGACATCGTGCGGCGTGACCCTCACGGCATCGGAGTTCAGATCAAGGATATCGATATAAAGTCCTTCGTCTATCTTCGTGATTTAGTGGCCAAAGAGTGTAACGACCACGACCTCGTCCTGCGCGAAACCTTCAAGGTTACCAGCTGTATTCACTGATTCAACGCCTCCTCCCGCCTCAAACATTCTTATTATTTCCTCTTGAAAATAAATACCACGGTAGGGGCGACGCCGTTGGCTCGCCCTGGCAGCACGAGCCAAAAGTAGTGAATAGTGCATCAGGGCGACCCAAGGGGTGCGCCCCTACAAGATCGGAAGAAACGCTAATATTATAGCAACCCGGTAACTCATTGATACGACAGAACGTCCTTTGAGACAAAAGTTGACAAACCCACCTCACCTACCTGTCGGTTTTCTTTACACCCCATAAAAACGCGTAACCATTTTTGTGTATACCATTATTTATTGTTAAATTATAGGCAGTTACAAGACACACCGCTGGAACTGTCACACCCCTGTCACTCTAAACACACATTTTTAATGAGGATATCAAGTGATACGAGCTCATTTCATGTCGAAGAATTTTACACATACTCACTGTATTTTATGAAATGTATTTTTTACTGTTTTATTACAGATACTTACAACTTGGCACAGCAGTTGCTTAAGCAGAGACATTCGATATTGAATTTTAAGTTTGCGGCAATCGCAAACATACCAAACGCAGAAATAGGAGAACACAATGAAAAAGAAGATGGTAGCATTACTGGCAGGGGCGATGATGATGATGGCAACGAGTGCAATGGCGTTACCTTTAATATCTGGAACAATTGATATTGTCGGGGCATCCGCACTTACAACTACTGCACCTGATCCATTGTCGTTTGCAAATGCAAACGCAATTGATTTCACGATGAATGCAGGGTCAGTCATTTCAACAACAGGAGATTTTACAGCTGTTCCTCTTTTTAGTTTGGCAGCTCTCCAAGACTTCACTTTTTCACCAGCGCTGACACCAGCTGTAATATCACCTTTGTGGGCAGTATCAATTTCTCCTACAACTGCATTTTCATTTGATCTGAGTTCAATAATTGTGACTCGTTCAGCTAAGTCCTTGGAACTTTCGGGTACAGGTACCCTTTATGGTTTTGGATTTGACCCAACACCTGGTGTATGGGACCTTACAACTCAATCATCTAATGGTGATGCAACGCTGGCATTATCTTTTTCAGAGAATACTGCTGCAGTCCCAGAGCCCGGCACAATGATGCTGGTCGGTCTTGGTATGCTCGGCATGGCTGTTTACGGCAAACGTCGTCAGAACAAAGAAGCATAAGAACCGCTTCACCATATAGCTTGACAAAAAGAGGCGCTGCGATTGCAGCGCCTCTTTTTTGTCTGTCGGACTTCTTTACACCTGTAGGGGCGTGGTCCCAGACCCGCCCTTGCTGCAGTATCCACCACCGTAGCCAGTTGCACTTAGGGCGGGTTTGGAACCCGCCCCTACGAAACAAAACCTCCCAAATGCGTTGATGGGGGTTCGATTAAGAACATACTGCAACGCATAAGAACCGCGATTGCAGCGCCTCTTTTTTGTCTGTCGGACTTCTTTACACCTGTAGGGGCGTGGTCCCAGACCCGCCCGCGTGCAGTATCCACCGCCGTATACTATTGCACCACGGGCGGGACTGGGACGCCGCCCCTACGATTTCAAAACAAAATACGTTGTCATCCCCGAGTAATTCTATCGGGGATCCACGCAGTCAAAGCCTGGATTACCGATTAACCCCTCGGGAATGACAAGCTTTTTAAAATATGTGCTGAATAGTTAATCCAGATTTTCCCGGGGAAGGTTCCGCAGAAAGAGGAAAACCAGCGGCGGCAGAATAAGCAGAAATGCATACAACAGGTAGTGGAAAGTCTGACGAACACCAACGGCATCAGCCAGCTTGCCGACCAGCGGCCCGCTGCAGACAAACAGCAACCGGAAACAGAGTGACTGCAGCGAAAGAATGCCGGCCCGATTGGCCGAAGGGCATTCCGCCTGTGTCAGATTGAGCATCATCGGCCCGCGCAGACCGCGCATAATCGTCAACAGGTAATAAAAGAGAAATCCCCATATCCCCCCCACAACTCCCAACCCCAGATAGCCTGCAATAATCAGAACAAGAAACAGGATCGTCATAAAGCGATTACCCAGATAGCGCACGGCACGATGGCTGGTCAACGCACACAACGCAACCGTCAGATTGGCAACACTCCAGACCGGACCGAACCAGGTCAGCGGCACGCCACCGTTTTGCATGTAGGGCTGGATCAGCCAGACCGGATAGAACGAGGCGATTCCCAGCACTGAATTCAACAGAATTGTATAACGCAGCCCCTTGTTCTCCTGAAAAGCATAGCGCGTCGTCCGCAGCGCCTCTTTCAGATGGCCGGCATGCGGCGCAATCTCACGGACAGGTTCGACCATGGAGCGGGTCAAAAGAAGCGCCAGCCCCCAGACGCCGATCTGCAGAATAAACGGGAGCAGCGCTGCGTAGGCGTAGATGACACCGGCAAAAACCGCTCCCAGCGCCTCTCCACCCTGCGCAAAACCGCTCATGCGCCCCTGATGACGACTATAGTGCGCTTCGGCACCCTCCTGCTTGAGCGTTTCATACAACAGGGCGCTGTCGGAGCCGCTGATAAAAGCCAGTGACGTTCCCAGCAGGATTTCGGCCAACATGACATGCGTGAAGGAGGTTGCCACGGTATAAATACCCCAACCGATGATGCCGAGCAGCGAGGCCAGACTGAGCGAGACACGGTACCCGATCCGGTCGCTGACATACCCGCTGGGATATTCCATCAGCACCATGACGACCGAGAGAATTCCCTGCAGCAGCAGGATCTGCGTCAAGGAGAGACCGATATGATCTTTCCAGAAGAGCGTGATGATCGCCATCGGAAAGAGCGTCATCTGCAGAAAAGAAAAGGCATAGAGGCGGGGTATGTTGGAGTGGACGGATCTCATGATATAAGCAAAGCTTTTACCACAGAGTCACGGAGAACGGAGAGGAATAGTGAAAACTGGATTCTCGTATAAAATATTTCGCTCAAGAAATGTAGGGGCGCACCCGGTGGGTCGCCCTGCGGCACAATTCGACACTGCTGCCTCAAGCAACGGGGCGAGCCAACGGCGTCGCCCCTACAAAAAGACTATTTACAACCCCAACGAAGCGGGGTTTTTGCCGGCATCCGGGAAGAAGAGCGGCGCGCCGAACTTTTCGACGCCGAAGCGACCGATCAGATCCTGTGTCTTTTTCACTGTCATGAAGTCGGCAAAAGCCTTACCTCCAATAACATTTATTTTTGGAGATTTGGCCGGGTTGAGTTCGATGACATGATAAATATTAAGCAGTTTACTGTCCCCTTCTGTCAGAATTACCAGCCCAAGACCTTTCTTGAGTGCCAGAAACGTAGCCCGGTCTGTCAACGTATAGCCATGCTTTTCTGCAGCCACGTTCAACGTCTGACCCATACCAAGACCGGTCTGCTGATACCACTTCTGCCCATCCGGGGTAATGGCGGCAGCTTTCCAGAGCCCTTTCTCCTTAGCATTGGTACCGGAATTATCGCCACGCGATACAAAAATGGAGGTACTTTGCGCGATGCGCTTCAACGCTTCCGCAGCGGTAACACCTTTTATTTTAGCCGGATCAGCGGCCGGACCGACGATGATAAAATCGTTGTGCATAACCAGACGACGGCTGACACCGAAACCATCTGCCATAAACTTCTTCTCGGCATCCGGGGAATGTACCAGCAGCACATCAGCCTCCCCTTTCTCGCCCATCTTCATAGCCTGTCCGGAGCCGACTGAAATTGTCTTGACCTGTAGTCCGCTTTCTTTTTCAAAAATCGGGACCAGCAGGTCCAACAGTCCGGAATCCTGAGTACTGGTGGTGGTTGCCAGGATGACCGTCTTTGAAGCTGCCGACACCTGTCCGGCAGTCGCCAGCAGGGTACATAAGATAAAACCGGTTACAATTCGTGAGATCAATCCATTTTTTCGCATTCTGTTCTCCTTTCGTTGTGTACTGCGTGGTTATTTTGAGCCTTTTGCATGCCATTCACGGGAGTCAGGAAAGAAGAGTGGCCCGCCGAAACGCTCCTTACCGAACTCTGCAACAATTTTCTGCCCTTTGACAGGATTTGTCAGCCAGCGAACAAAAGCTGCTGTATCTGCACTGTTGACAGACGGGAATTTTTTCTGACTGACCGGGATCAGCGAAATACGGTTCAATAACGCTTCATCACCCTCAACCAGAACCACCAGCTTGATCTCTTTCTGGATCGTCAAAAAGGTAGCTCGGTCGATGATCGTGTAAGCTCCTGAGCTGCTGGTGAAGCGGAGTGTCGGCACATTTCCCTCACTCCCTTTTTCGTACACTTTGTACCACGCTCCGCCTGGCTTCAAGCCGGCTTTAGCCCAGAGTTCCGTCTCCGCTACGTGCGTGCCGGATTTGTCACCACGGCTGATAAACGACGCTGCGGTATCTGCTATTTTTTTGAGTGCTACCGTAGCAGACGTCATGCCGCGTATTCCTGCCGGGTCATTGGCCGACCCGACTATGACAAAATCATTGTACATAAAAGGAATCCGTTCCGTTCCGAATCCAGCCGTAACAAATTTCTCTTCCAGAGAACGGGCATGCACCATGACCAGATCAATGTTCCCCTTTTCCGCTATTTTGAGAGCTTCACCGGTGCCGGCTCCGACGTGCCGGACCCGAATGCCGCTTTCCTTTTCAAAGGCATCTTCCAGGGCGGAAACAATACCGGCATCGATCGGGCCAATGGTGCTCCCCAGAAGAAGGAACCCCTCTTCCGCCTGTACTGACGTTGAACAGACACAAAGCACCAGCATAAACATGAATGTTAAACACCTCATAACACCACTCCTTTCACCTGTCAGTTTTCGAAATACCGCTCTGTTTTCGTGATCGTCTTCATCTTTTTCAGTCGGCTGATACCCGCTTTGCACGCTTCAAATGCCTCTTCACTGCCGGGAGCACTGGCCGCCACCAGTGAGATGATATCTCCAACGGCCAGACAGCCGGTTCGGCGTATCAAAAGCACATCTTCCAGTTTCCAACTCTGTTTAAGTTCCTTATTAATAGCCTCCAGCTCTGCGACAGCACCGTCAGCGGCACAGTATTCGATTGCGACGGTTGATTTGCCGGAGCCGGCCTGCTGCTTGACAACTGCATAATGCAGAACCACAGAACCTGAGTACGTAGATTGAATGGATCGGTAGATAACCGATGGATCAATGGGGTTTTCAATAAGTAGAACCACGCGGAGTCTCCTTTAATGACCAGAAAAACAAAAACCCCTTCTCAGTGTAGAAAAGGGGCGCGGACAAGCCACGGGCGGTGGCTCGTCAAGCACGAAATCCCCTTTTCAAAAGGAGGGCGGCGCCGTTTCCGGCGAAACCCGCAGGTCGCAGGCCGTGAGGATTTTTCCCTGGTAGGCTGGTACGACTCGGAGAGTGGCTAAATGATTGGGCACTATAGCGGCAACGCCATCTACAGGCAATGTAAAAAAAGAGTCTCTTCCACACGGAAAGAGACTCTCTACGATCATCATTTTTTACGACTACATCACGGCCTCAGCGCTTCGGCTGTAACCTCGGCAATATCCTTTACTTTAACGCTATCAGCAGCACCCAGGTCCTTCAAGCCATCTTCCATCATGGTCATGCAGTAGGGGCAGCTGACGCAGAGGGTATCCGGTTTCTGTTTCAGGGCTTCTCCGACACGGTCGAGGTTGATTCTCGTGCCGGTGTCTTCTTCCATCCACATTCTGCCGCCGCCGGCACCGCAGCAGAAGCCGTTTTCGTGGTTGCGGTCGAATTCGAGCGGAGCACTGCCGGTGGTTTTGGTGATGACGCTGCGGGGTGCGTCGTAGGTGTCGTTGTGGCGCCCAAGGTAGCAGGAGTCGTGGAAGATGACTTTGCCTTCGTCGGCCTGTTTGTTGAGTTTGAGTTTTCCGCTCGCCAGGAGTTGTGCGATCAGTTGGGAGTGATGCACGACTTCAATTTCGAGTCCATACTGGCGGTAGTCGTTTTTAAGGGTGTTGAAGCAGTGCGGGCACTGGGTGACGACTTTGGTTATTGTGCGCTCCTGAAAGAGGGCGACGTTTTCTGTGGCGATTTTGTCGAAGACGAATTCGTTGCCGAGGCGCCGGGCGCTGTCGCCGCAGCAAAGTTCTTCTTTGCCTAAGAGTCCCCATGAGATTCCAGCGGCGTCGAGGATGGTAGCCAGGGCAACGGTGACGTGTTTGGCGCGGTTGTCAAAGGCACCGGCGCAGCCGACGAAGAAGAGGTATTCTGTTTCGCCGGGAATGTAGCTGCGGTCGCCGAGTTGGCTGCTCCATTTGGTCCGTTCGGACGGGGCGATGCCCCAGGGGTTGCTGCGCTGCTCCAGGTTTTCAAAGAGGTTGAGCAGCTCTTCGGGGAACTGGGATTTTTCCTCGACCAGGTGACGGCGCAGTTTGATGATTTTGGGCATCTGTTCGATCAGGACCGGGCAGACGGAGGTACAGGCACCGCAGGTGGTGCAGGACCAGATGGTTTCTTCGCTGATGGTGCCTTCATGGGCTTCGCCGATCAGAGCGGTCGTACCTTCTTTACCTTCTTTCAGTGCCGGTGCGTTGGCAAGCAGGTTCATCTTGATGTCGTGTACGACGCGGCGCGGGTTGAGCGGTTTGCCGGTGTTATGCGTGGGACAGAGATCCTGGCAGCGGCCGCATTCGGTGCAGGTCATGGAGTCAAGCAGGTCTTTCCAGGTGTACTGGGTGACGCTGCTGACGCCGTAGCGAGCCCCTTTTTCGAATATTTCGCGCGGTTGTGTGTTCGGTTTTTCCATACTCTTGAAGTAGCAGTTGGGTATGGCGGTCAGGATATGCATATGTTTGCTGCGCGGCAGAAAGTTCATGAAGGCCAGGAGGACCAAGGCATGCAACCACCAGGCGAATGTGCCGATACTGGCTTGCGTTGCTGCAGGGAGTCCCTGTAGCAGGACGGCGATGGCCGATGAAACCGGCTGCCAGGTAGTCGGTTGACCCTGTGCGATGGTGGCGGCATTCAGCAAAAAGAAAGCGATCATCAGAGCAGCAATCATCCCCAGGATCAGCAAGGCTTCGCCACCGGCCGGTTTGGCGTATTCAGTTTCCAGGTACTCGGGCGGAAAGAGGAGTCGGCGGGCAAGCGCAACCAGTACGCAACCGAGTGCGACGACGGAGACGCCGTCAAAGAGCAGTTGCAGAACGTGATGCAGGGGTGCCGGCAGAAGTGCCAGATTGAGGCCGGGTATCAGCCCTTCGACGAGAAATTCGCCATTAGCAATCAGGAGCGCCATGAAGGCCCAGAACAGAAAAAAATGATTAAGTCCGTAGGGTCTGGCCAAGACGCGCTGCTGGGCAAAAGCGTAGTTGAACATACCGGCCAGGCGGGCACCGGAATTGTCGAAGCGGTTGTCTGCTGCGCCGAGTGTTACCAGCTGCAGCCGCTGATAGCAGCTGAACAGAAAGGAGAGTACGGATACAGAGAATACGGCTATGAAGAGAGTGTGCTGAAGCGACATGTCGTAGATACCTCGTAACAAATAGTCCTGATTTCAGTGATGATCAGGTGGCGTTTCGTGGGTCCTTAATGAGCGCTCTGTGACTTGAGCTCTCGAACTCTGCTGATGATTGCCGGGACAACCTGAAACAGGTCTCCTACGACGCCGTAGGTGGCGATCTGGAATATGGGTGCTTCCGGATCACGGTTGATGGCGATGATGGTGTCGGAGTCCTGCATGCCGACCATATGCTGAATGGCGCCGGAAATACCGCAGGCGATGTAGATTTTGGGACGGACGGTTTTACCGGTCTGTCCGACCTGACGGGATTGGGCGATCCAGCCGGCGTCAACAGCGCTGCGCGATGCCCCGACGACGCCGCCGAGTTCGTCGGCCAGTTCTGTCAGGAGTGCGAAATTGTCTTTGTTCATCATGCCGCGTCCACCCGAGACGATGATTTCGGCGGCGGCGACGTCGACCTGGTCTTTGCCGTCTCCATCGTTGATGACTTCGAGTATTTTGACGAGGATGTCTTTTTCGAGTGGCGCAAAGCTGTCACGAATGATTTCGCCTTTTCGTCCCGGTTGCAGTTCAGGCATGTGCATGACGTGCGGGCGGACGGTGGACATCTGCGGGCGGTATTTGTCGCACATGATGGTGGCCATGATGTTGCCGCCAAAAGCGGGACGAGTCTGCATAAGGTTGCGTTTATCGTCGATGCCGAGTCCGGTACAGTCGGCGGTCAGGCCGGTTTTGACGACCGTAGCAACGGCTCCGGCCAGGTCACGCCCCTGGGCAGTGGCACCCATGAGGATTACTTCGGGGAGGTGTTTGTCGATCAGGTGACAGATGGCGTCGGCAAAGGATTGGGTGCGGTAGTGCTGATAGACCGGTGCGTCGAGCAGAATGGCTTTGTCGGCGCCATGTTCGAAAGCTTCTTTGCAGAGGTGTTCAACGTTATGGCCGATGATGACGGCGCTGAGCGGAACTCCCAGGGTGGCGGCCAATTCGGCGCCGGTGCCGATCAGTTCCCAGGACACTTTGGCGGTGACGCCTTCGTACTGTTCGATGACAACCCAGACACCGCGATAGCGAGCCAGCATCTGCTGGAGTTTCTGGGCTTCTTCGTCGAGTTCTTCGGCAACGGGTGCGCCGGTTGCTTTAGCCTGTTCAGCCAGCTCTGCCAGGATTTTCTGCTCTTCAGGAGTAAAGTACATTTCCAGGGCGGCGGCGGGACAGATTTTGACGCATTTGTGACAGCCTATGCATTTGGTTGTTTCTATGATCGGTTCACCGGTCTCGGTCATTTCAATGCAGTTGACGGGACAGGAGCTCTGGCAGCGGGCGCCACAGGCGATGCATTTGCCTTCGATCAGGGCGGCAACACCGCGCGGTTTTTTGATTTTCGGTTTTGTTTCGCTCATTGAGTTGTTATACCTTTTCTGTGAATGGGTGTCCCATCGACTCCGCTCCGGGAACGGCTGTTCCTGACGGATATCGAAGGGTGGTCGCTGACAGACGTCGAGTGTAGTCGATGACAGACGTCGAGTGTGTTCGCTGAGCGAAGTCGAAGGGTGGTCGCTGAGCGGAGTCGAAGCGCGTCAGACCGTCAACAAATCCTTGCTAAGCAGTTTGTCGATCAAGAGCGCGGCGGTTCCGGTCGGATCTTCTATGCCGTTGCCGATGATTTCGCCCTTATCGCGTTCGGGTGAGAATATTTTGCTAACCCAGGTGGGTGAACCTTTCAGGCCGACGGACTGGACATCCATTTTGAGAATACTGTTGTCCCAGGTTTTGATTTCGGCTTCCTGTGAAGCGAGCCGCATCGGGACGGTCGGGTAACGGGGACGGTTTAATTCGCGGACGACAGTGATCATGGCCGGCAGCGGAGCTTCAACGATTTCGTGACGCCCTTCGAGTTTACGGCGAGCTTTGACGGTTTTCTTTTCAAAGTCAATCGATTCGATGCGGTCGACGAGGGTCAGCTGGCTATAGCCGAGTCGGGAGGCGATGCCGGGGCCTGTCTGGGCGGTGTCGCCGTCGATGGTCTGTTTGCCGCAGAAGACAATGCCGACTTCTTCGTCTTTGGCAAGCAGGGCGATGGCTGCCGAGAGGGCGTTGCTGGTGGCCAGGGTATCAGCTCCGCCAAAACAGCGGTCGGAGACGAGGATGGCTTCATCAACGCCGAGAGCACAGGCTTTACGCAGGGTGGCCACGGTGTTAGGTGGACCCATTGAGAGCGCAACGGTGCGGACGTTGTATCGATCTTTAAGACGCAGGCTCTCTTCGAGAGCGTGCGAGTCGTAGGGATTGATGATAAAGGGGATGCCATCCCGGATCAGAGTGTTGGTGACCGGGTCAATCTTGACCTGGGTCGTATCCGGAACCTGTTTAATGCATGATATGACGAGCATGACAACGTCTCCGTAGTAGCATGAAGAAATGGGGGTGAAACAAAAGTCGGGGGATCAGCAGAGAAGATCCCCCGACCCTGTATCACGGTTTGAAAATTTTCAGCAGCGCCTGCGCCATTTCAGCCGGACTGTCGGCGACGCTGATCCCGCAGTCGCGCAGAATCGCAACTTTTTCGGTGGCGGTACCCTTGCCGCCCGAGATGATGGCGCCGGCATGCCCCATGCGTTTGCCGGGAGGGGCGGTAACGCCGGCGATATAGGCGGCTACCGGTTTGGTCATGTTTTCTTTAACGAAGTAGGCGCCCTCTTCTTCGGAAGTGCCACCGATTTCGCCGATCATGATGACGGCGTCGGTCTCGGGATCTTCTTCAAAGAGCCGCAGAACGTCGAGGTGGTTGGTGCCGTTGACCGGGTCACCGCCGATGCCGACGCAGGTAGACTGCCCCAGGCCAAGGCAGGTCAGCTGCCAGACGGCTTCGTAGGTCAGTGTGCCGGAGCGGGAGACAACGCCGATGCGGCCCGGTTTGTGAATGTAGCCGGGCATGATGCCGATTTTACATTCTCCGGGGGTGATGACGCCGGGGCAGTTGGGGCCGACCAGGCGGGTTTTCTTACCGATCATGTACTGTTTGACTTTAACCATGTCGAGGACCGGGATGCCTTCGGTGATGCAGCAGACCATTTCTATGCCGGCATCGACGGCTTCCATGATGGAGTCGGCGGCAAAGGGTGGTGGTACGTAGATGACGGAGGCGGTGGCGCCGGTACGTTCAACAGCTTCTTTGACGGTGTCGAAGACGGGAAAACCGTCGATTATGGTGCCGCCTTTGCCGGGGGTAACGCCGCCGACCATCTGGGTGCCGTATTCACGGGCGCCTTGCGCATGAAAGAGTCCGGTGGCTCCGGTGATGCCCTGGGTGATTACTTTGGTGTTTTTATTGACGAGTATGCTCATTTGGTGGCTCCTTTCACGGCCTGGACGATTTTTTGGGCTGCGTCGGCCATGCCGTCGGCGGCGACGATGTCAAGGCCGCTTTCGGCCAGGATCTGTTTGCCGCGTTCGACGTTGGTACCTTCCAGACGCACTACCAGCGGTACGCTGAGTGATACCTGACGGGCGGCGGCGACAACGCCGGTGGCGATGATGTCGCATTTCATGATGCCGCCGAAGATGTTGACGAGGATACCTTTGACGTTTTTATCGGAGAGGATGATTTTGAAGGCTTCCGTAACGCGTTCGATGGTGGCGCCGCCGCCGACGTCAAGGAAGTTGGCCGGGTCTCCGCTATAATGTTTGATGATGTCCATGGTGGCCATGGCCAGTCCGGCTCCGTTGACGAGGCAGCCGATGTTACCGGTCAGGGAGATGTAGGAGAGTTCATGCTGGGAAGCTTCGACCTCTTTGGGATCTTCTTCGTCGTAGTCGCGCATGTCGGAGATCTGCAGGTGACGGAACATGGCGTTGTCGTCAAAGCCGAATTTGGCGTCGAGTGCCAGCAGGTTATCTTCGGCGGTGACGACCAGCGGATTGATCTCCAAAAGGGAGCAGTCACAGGTGACGAAAGTGGTGTAGAGCCCCTGCAGGGCAGAAACGGCTTTATTGACGAGTTTGCCGGTCAGTCCCAGGTTGGAGGCGATTTTGCGTCCCTGGAAGGCGGTCAGGCCGACCAGCGGATCGATGGTTTCAAAGAATATCTTTTCAGGGGTTTTGGCGGCGACTTCTTCGATGTCCATGCCCCCTTCGGTGGAGGCCATGACGGTGACTTTGGAGGTGGCACGGTCTACGAGCAGGCTGACGTAGAGTTCGTTGGCGATGTTACAGCCGTTTTCAACCAGGACGCGGGTAACCAGTTTGCCTTCGGCGCCGGTCTGATGGGTACGCAGGACCATGCCGAGCATCTCGCGCGATATGTCACGTACTTCATCGCGGGTACGGGCCAGTTTGACACCGCCCCCTTTGCCGCGACCGCCGGCGTGGATCTGGGCTTTGATGACCCAGGGTCCCTCGCCAAGGCGCTTGGCCCATTCGCGGGCACCGGCGCTGTTGTAGGCGACGTGACCGTCTGGGACAGGTACACCGAATTTACGAAGAATCGCTTTAGCCTGGTATTCGTGGATGTTCATCAATTTCTCCTCACGTTTTATATTTGCTCTTGTCCGGAGTTGACCGGGAGTAATTTCTCATATCGGAGCAAGCTTGTACCGCAACTATAGTGTTGGTGCCGGATCAGCACGGTACGCGCCACAAAACCTTGGAATAGCAATTCCTTCGGAAATATTTTACTCTGCAGTGAGCAAAAAAGAGGGGCATTCCTCGGACGAGAAAAGCCCCAAAAGCATCCCCCCTCACACCGGTAAGGGGGGATGACAAAGTGACATTTCTCCTTTCCAGAAGGGAGGCTCTGCTGTTTCCGGCAGAACCCATAGATCGGGACACCATAAGATAACTCTGATTAGGTGCAACGATTCGGAGATTGTTTAATTATGTATTTAACATCTATTTAAAGTGTATAAACAAACTAAACAGATAAATCAAGCATTAATACTTAAGCATTCCTTCTGGCCAGACGTTTGATGTTAAGAAGATTCTTGTAGCCAACATTCTCGGTGGTGATGTTGCCGCCCATGGCGCCGCAGCCAAGAGTCAGAGAAGGCACCAGACTGTTGTACAGAGCGCCGATGGTGCCATGTACGGAAGGCTGATTCCAGACAACACGGTTGGCGTGCACTTTCAGCGCGAATTCATGTGCAATAGCTTCGCTCTCAGTAAAGACAACAGCTGAATGTCCAGCACCGCCGAACTCAAGCTGAACTGCAGCTGCATTAATAGCTTCTTCTTTGGAATCAACGATGAACCATCCCAGAACAGGGGATAATTTTTCATGGCTCATCCAGTCTTCTCCGCCAGTAGTTGTCAGCGGAACCATGATCAGTTTACGGTCAGCCGGGATAACAAAGCCGGCCAGTTCTGCGATAACCTGAGGACTCTTGCCAACTATTGACATGGAAGGTACACCGCGCTCTTTGTCAAACATAACAGATTCCAGCTTGGCTTTTTCAGCTTCGGTGCAGATGTAGGCGCCGCACTTTTCAAACAGAGCCAGTGATTCTTTGGCAACATCACGGTCATCAAAGATGACAGACTGATCGGATGAACAGATCGTGCCGTTGTCAAAGGTTTTGGAAGCGATAACATCATCAACAGCCATCTGCAGCTTGGCAGTTTTTTCAATGTAGACCGGCACACCACCAGGTCCAACTCCCAAAGCAGGATGCCCGGAGCTGTAGGCAGCCTTAACCATAGCGCCGCCGCCGGTTGCGATAACAATGGAGACATCGGGGTGTTTCATGAGTGCGTCAGTAGCCTCGATGGAAGGCTGCGTAACCCACTGGATGCAGTTTTCAGGAGCACCGGCAGCAACAGCGGCATCCAGCATGATCTTGGCGGCTGCAGCACTGCATTTCTGGGCGCGTGGGTGGAAAGCCAGGATGATAACGTTACGCCCTTTCAGAGCGATCAGCGCTTTGAACATGGTGGTGGAGGTCGGGTTGGTGGTCGGGGTTACGGCTGCAACAATACCGAACGGCTCTGCGATAGAGATGATGCCATCAGTTTCGTCGATAACGCCGACTGACTTACCGTTTTTCATGTAGTCATAAACTACCTGGGTGCCAAAGTGATTCTTGATGACTTTGTCTTCAACATTGCCGATACCGGTCTCTTCAACAGCAAACTCGGCCAGGTAACGTTCGTTGGCAACACCTGCGGCTGTCATGGCCTCTGTGATGCTGTCAACCTGCTCCTGTGTGAAACTCTTGAACTCTTCCAGTGCCTTGAGGGCCTTTACCGCCATTTGATCGATTTCAGTAGCTGCAGTCGTCATAACATGAACTCCTTTGATTAGATGGGGTAAACTGGTTACCCTCTTAAAAATATCGTGCGCATCCGCTTGAAGCAGGCTTCGCATAGCAGGGTATGTGCCAACGTAGATATCATTTTTTTATCAGCACAGCAGCGGTAAGTTTTATATATTTTTTTACAATTATTACGGGATGTTATCTCAGCAACGTTTTCAGCGGTACGCAGAATGATTGATTTAGAGCGGACAACCAGGATTGTATTCAGCCAATGTTCGACTGTATCGAATTGCACCATATCGCCGTTCTACTTGTGTAAAAATTGGACAGCGCCAGTAAGCGCTGTGTCAAAAGCCTACGACACCAATCCGTCCTCGCTAAAATACCTTTGTACAATCCGTGTATGCATACGAAAGCCAAGTTCTAGCGGCCTGTCGATCAGAACAACTTCGGTGGTCTCTGACGACGAAAACGGCTCCAAAACGGTTTCGGGTTGACGCGCTGCCAGGCCGAAGATTACGAGCGTATTGTCGAGGCCGTTTTGAACATCATAGAGCGTTATCTGTTCGAGGGGCACCGCTATACCGGTTTCTTCAAACAGTTCACGCTGCGCCCCCTCCTGCCAGGTTTCACCATAATCGAGATAGCCGCCCGGCAATGTAAGCGTGCCTTTCTGAGGTTCGATACCCCTTCTGATGACTACAACCCCATTCCCCAGTGGTACCAGAAGCACGACAACCGGCAGAGGATTGAGGTAACTTTTATTACCGCACGCAGAACAGGTTCTCGGCCAGAGGGAGTCAGCCTCAAAACGGTGTCCGCAATACGAACAGTATGAATTTTTTTCAAGCATCCAGGGTAACCTTTCACTACAAATATCTCTGTCGTATTTCTCAGTCCGGAACGTAGTGCAGACTTCGTTCCATATCGCAACAACATCAGCTCAGCAAAACAGAGGTTTAAAATAGTGTAGATATAATCGTCAATGAGTAATTAATCTACAACCTGCTTATTTCCTACAAAAAATGTACATCATTTTTGTGTTGCTTTTTTACACACCATACCAGTTCATTAAAACAGAAAACCTCCTGAAAGCCTTACTAAATATGGTTTTCAGAGTTGTTACATAAATTGGCATTTCCGTTGCAAAGGTACGAGCACACACAAACGCATCGACAAACCGGATGCGGAAACGACAGAAAGGAGACGAACATGGAAACAGAAAACCAGGTTGAAGTAACATGCAGTGAGGAGCCACGCATTCTGGAGGAAATCCAGGTTGAAGAGCTTGCCATCGACGGCATCTGCGGGGTTTACTAGTATGGGTGCGGCAGGAATACGGTTGCATCCCTCCTGCCGCGTCCGGCAGGAAAGGTTCGGTCTCCTGTTTTACGATTGCAGGGGACCGCGCCTCCTTTTCGCAGAAACCGGAAACCTTATTCCGGAGGATTATTTCGAGACGACACGTGGCCGCGACGAATTTCCTGAGGGAGTCTCTGCCTCACAGAAACCGGCCCTGCAAAAATTTGTAACACAACTACTGGAAAAAGGATTTCTCCGTGAGCAATAAATATGTCGAGATGGGGATGCGCTCCCCGGTAAATCTGACCTGGGAAGTTTCACTGCTCTGTAATCTGCGCTGCAATCACTGCCTTTCCGACTCCGGTGAAGCTGCCGAGGGTGAAATGACAACGGCCGAAGCGCTTGATCTGGTGGAGCAGATTTCCAAAGCGGGCGTCTTTCAGGTTAATTTTGGCGGCGGAGAGCCTTTTATGCGGCCGGACTTCGAAGAAATTATCGGTGCCTGCCATGATAAAGGAATCATGACCTGTATCTCAACCAATGGCACGCTGCTTGACAGCGAGCGAGTCGCTCGACTGGCTGCCAGTCGGCTGGTTGCCATACAAGTCAGTCTGGATGGCTCAAATGCCGAAACCTGCGATGCAATTCGCGGGAAAGGTGTTTTCGAGCGGGGTATTGCCGCCGTAAAGCGACTGGCACAGACAAAAATCCCGACCAGCATCAATACAGTTCTGACCTCGCAGAATGCTTCCGAGATCCCGGCCATGCACGAACTGGCCAAATCCCTGGGTGTTTCACTGCGTGTCAGCCGCTTTCGCCCTTCCGGACGAGGAGCTGAAAACTGGGAGTCATTGCGCCCCACCCCTACACAACTGATTGCGTTTTCTGACTGGCTGGCGGCCAGCGGCGATGTGCGCACCGGCGACAGTTTCTTCTCGTTAACTTCGCAAGAACGTCAGGGACTGGGGCTCAACCTGTGCGGAGCCGCCAAGCTGACCTGCTGCGTCAGCCCGACCGGCAACATGTACCCCTGTGCATTTCTGCAGACGGAACGCTTCAAAGCCGGGTCACTGCGCGAAAACAGTTTTCAGGAAATCTGGGACAACTCCGAAATCTACGAATCTTTCCGCAACCTGCGCATTCACTCCTGCGAAGAGTGCCAGCGCTTTGATCAGTGTCATGGTGGCTGTCCGGCCGTTGCATGGCATCTTAAAAATGACATTAACGGCGGCGACCCTGAATGCCTGGAACGCTGCGTGACGAGCATAGCTGACAATCGCCTGCCAGAGGCAGCTTAGAAATTTAGATTATTGACAACATTTTTTAAGGAGTCACCACCATGATGTTTCCGAATCTGTTCTCACCCCTCAAGATAGGGTCAGTTGAAGTAAAAAACAGAATTTCTTTCCAGCCGCACCTGACTAATCTTGCAGTGGGCAATCTCCCCAGCGAACGCCAGATGTACTACTGGGGTGAACGTGCCAAGGGGGGAGCAGGTCTCGTCATCACTGAAGAGCTGACCGTTCATCCGACCGACATGGCCTATGAAAAATTGATCGATGTCTATCACCCGGAGGTAATTCCCGGCTTCAAGAAGATCACCGATTACGTGCATCAGTATGACTCCAAGATCTTCGCCCAGCTCAACCACAACGGTCAGCAGGGCGACGGCAGCATTTCCCGTCTGCCGGTCTGGGCACCGTCACCGGTACCCGATGTTCTGTTCCGCGAAGTGCCCAAGGCAATGGAACCGGAAGATATCACCGAAGTAGCCCGCTATTTTGCCAAGAGCGCCATTCACGTCCGTGAAGGGGGCTTCGATGGTATTGAGCTGCAATTCGGGCACTCCAGCCTGTCCCGTCAGTTCCTCTCTCCACTGACCAACTACCGCACAGACGAATTCGGCGGTTCGCTGGAAAACCGCATGCGGGCTCCGCTGATGTTTATTTCGGCAGTTCGTAAAGCGGTCGGTAAAGATTTCACCCTCGGCATCAGGATGTGTGCCGACGAAATGATCCCGGGCGGACTGGACCTTGCGCAGGTGCAGGAAATCTGCGCCCTCTTCGAAGCATCCGGCCTGATAGACTTCATGGATCTTTCGATTGCGACTTTCTACAACCTCTATCTGGTTGAAGGTTCGATGCATACCCCGCTCGGCTACACCATCCCGCTGGCTGCCGGAGTACGCGAAAAGCTCAAAATCCCGGTATTCTGCACCGGCCGCATCAACGACCCGGTCATGGCCGAGAAGGTTCTGGCTGCCGGTCAGGCCGACATGATCGGTATGTGTCGCGCTCTGATTTGCGATCCGTTTCTCCCCAAAAAAGCCTTCGAAGGCCGTACGGAAGACATCCGCTACTGCATCGCCTGTAACCAGGGGTGCATCGGCCGCATCGGTATGAGCAGGAGTCTCGGCTGTGTCCAGAATCCGGCTGTCGGACGCGAAAAGGAGTGGGGCGAAGGTACCCTGGAAAAAGCCAGCGTCAAGAAGAATGTTACCATCGTCGGCGGTGGTCCGGCCGGCATGTGGGCCGCCAAGATGGCCGGTCGACGTGGACACAAGGTTACCCTGCTTGACCGTGGCGAAGCTCTGGGAGGCCAGGTAGCAACCGCCATGAAGGGGGTCGGCCGTGATGAATTCGGCGTTATTATTCGTAATGAAAAAAGCCAGATCGATAAGCTCGACGTGGCGGTTAAGCTGGGTGTTGAAGCAACCACAGCTCAGCTCCTGTCGGACAAACCGGATGTCGTTATCGTGGCCACCGGCAGCGTTCCGAAAAAGCATCCGGTTGGAGGCGCTGACGGTCCGGCAATCTACAATGCAACTCAGGTACTCAACGGCGAAGCCGACCTGGGACAGAACGTCTGCATGATCGACTATGACGGGCACCAACGCGCCACAGCTACCGCAGAGTTCATTGCCAACCAGGGCAAGAAAGTTGACATGATTACTTCCAGCCTGTTCATCTGCGCCGAATTGGGACCGACACAGGATCTCTACTCCTCACGTCAGCGACTGCTGCAGAAAGGGGTCACCTTTACCCCGGATATCGCAGTTATGGAAGTTGGCGGTGAGCGCGGTGCCAAGACGGTCAAAGGATTCAACGTTTATTCCAACGCATGGAATGAGTGGGGGCCTTATGATTCAATCGTTCTCGTCATGGGGCAGCAGGTTGATGACGATCTGTATATGAGCCTGAAAGGGAAGATTTCCGAACTGTACCGGGTCGGAGACTGCGTTTCTCCGCGCAGGGTAGATATGGCAATTTGGGAAGGGCATAAAATCGGGAGGGAGATCTAATGAACAGCAGCGGAAAGCTTCTGGTTTTTGTGGATCTGCCCGATGGAAGCCTTACGGAAACCGGTAAGGGTCTGCTGACGTACAGTGCTCGTCTGGCCACAACCCTCGGCATAAAGTGGGGTGTCGTAACCGCGATTACGCCTGACGAAGAGCAGATAAAATGCTTTGGAGCCTACGGTACTCCCGAGATCACCTGCCTGCATAACGCAGAGAAGCTGCTCGACACCCCTGCCCTACTGGGAAAAACCGTGGCTCTGCTGGCAGACCAGCAGTCGGCGTCAGTGGTTCTGTTCCCGCACAATGACTTGGGAGCTTCACTTGCGCCGGTGGTAGCTATCGAGCGTGACGCAGCCATCATGACCGAATTGATTACTGTCAGGACAAGTAGCGACGGAATACGTCTTTCTCGCCGGGTACTCGGAAATCGTATGGCGGAGAGCAAAATCTGGGATCGAGTAAAGTCGCTGGTCATTACGGTGCCGCCCCGTTCTTTGAGTCAGGTGCTTTTTGCAACGGTCAAATCCACCTCACCGATTCTTACCTCCTGGTATCCGTCTACGGCACCTACCGGCGCAACGACTACGATTACCAGCCGCATACCGGCTGACCCGCAGACCGTTGATCTGATGGAAGCGGACGTTATTTTCAGTGCCGGCAAAGGGTGTAACCCGACCACATTTGCCCAGCTTCAGGAGTTGTGCCGTCTGCTGAATGTCTCCTTTGGCGTAACCCGCCCGGTATGGGATATGGGTTGGACCGGTTTTGAGCGTATGATCGGCCAGACCGGTCGCACGGTAACACCACGACTCTATCTGGCACTCGGCATTTCCGGTTCGATGCATCATATCGGCGGAATCAAAGATTCACGTCGTCTGGTGGCGGTAAACAGTGATGCCAAGGCACCCATCTTTCCCAATACGGATGAAGGTTTTGTAGCTGATCTGAATGAGATGCTGCCGAAACTGGTAGAACGGGTCAGAAGCAAGGTTGGAGGTTCTCAGTGAGTAAATCGTATCAGGCTATAGTAATCGGCGCCGGACCGGCCGGGTCTTCTGCTGCTCTGGCAATGGCGTCAGCCGGTCTGGATGTCGCACTGGTTGAACGCGGCAGCTTTCCCGGTGAGAAGAACATGTTTGGTGGCGTACTGCACCGCATGCCTGCTTTGGAAGAGTATTTCCCCGACTTCTGGGACCGTGCTCCTCTGGAGCGCCATATCATCAAGAAGGGCGTCACCTTTATGACCGGCGACTCAAGCTTCAACACCACCATAGAAGCCGGTAGCTTTGACAAACCACCTTACAATGGTTACACGATATTTCGTCCCCGCTTTGATAAATGGCTGGCAGATGAGGCCGTCAAAGCCGGAGCTACGCTGATTACCCGCGCTACCGTTGAAGAATTGGTTAAAACCGATGGCCGTATAACAGGCGTGACCATCCAGGGACGTAGCGGACAGATTTCAGCACCGATTGTTATTGCAGCTGACGGAGTCCTCTCGTTTACGGCTAAAAAAGCCGGCCTTCGTCAGCCGACCTTTGATCCCGGCCAGGTTGCGGTTGGCGTCAAGGCGCTGATCGACATGCCGCGCGAAATGATCGATGAACGTTTTGGTCTTGTGCGTGATCAGGGTTTTGCCAACGAATTCGTCGGCTGTACCGATGGTGTTCGTGGCGGCGGTTTCCTCTATACCAATTATGATTCAATTTCAGTTGGTCTGGTTTTTCATCTGGCGAGCCTGCGTACCAGCGGCAAGACCCCCTATGATCTCTTGAACGCTTTCCTGGAACAGCCCCAGATGGCTAAAATGGTCTGTGGCGGCCGCCTTCAGGAATATTCCGCTCATCTGATTCCGGAAGGTGGTTTTGACATGATTCCTGAACTGGTTGGAGACGGCATAATGGTGGCGGGAGATGCAGCTGCATTCTGTAACGCCACCGGCCTCAATCTGGAAGGGATCAATCTGGCGTCACAATCGGGAGTTATTGCCGGTAAAGCTGCCGTTGCCGCCCACGCTGCCCGTGACTTCAGTAAACGGGGCTTATCGGTGTACAAAAAAATGCTGGATGAAAGCTACGTCATCAAGGACTTGAAGCTCTTCCGCAAAGCCCCGCATATGCTGCACAACAACCGCATCTACCGCGAATATCCTGAAATGATGTGTGATTTTATGGAGAACATCTACAAAATTGAAGGTGCTCCAAAAAATAACGTTTCGCGGGTTTTCCTGCAGAGTGCCACCAAGAAAGTCGGGCTTGGAAAACTGCTGGCGGATGGCTTCAGCGCCTGGAGATCACTATGAATATCGATGAGATTTTTGATTTTACCAGCTTTACCATAGATCGCGAACCGCATATCATTCTCGATGCAACTAAGTGTGTCGCCTGCGATAACCGCGGTTGTGTCAACTCTTGCCCCGCCCGCTGTTACAGTTGGTCGGAGGAGGACAAGAAAATGACGTTTGTGTATGATGGCTGCCTTGAGTGCGGTACCTGCTACGTAGTCTGCCTTCGTGACGCCTTTACCCGCTGGCGCTACCCGCGCGGCGGCTGCGGTGTTGCCTACCGGATGACGTAACGGCGATTTATACGCTTAGATATCAGAATTACTCTGGAGTCACATATGCCTACTACCAAACTTGACATACTCGTTCTACTGCGCGAAACCAATGATCCCCGCCCTCCAGCCCGCGTTACTGCACGAGGCGCTTCTATCAGTGACCGTGGCTTGCGGCGTGTTCCCAATCCGGCCGACCTGGCCGCGTTAGAAGAAGCTCTCTTCCTCAAAGACACTTTATCAGCCAGAGTCACCGTGCTCGCGATCGGTCCAAAACGTCTTGATGACACGCTTCGTGTCGGGTGTGCCATGGGAGCCGATCGGGCCATCCGCTTCTGGGACCACGGCTGTGAAGGGGCAGATGCAACGGCGGACGCCCGTGTGCTGGCCCGCATTGTGACGATTCTTTCTCCGTCTCTCGTTTTTAGTGGTAACAGATTGGCTGATCGCGGTGACGATCCGGTTCCTGCTCTGGCAGCGGCATCAGCCGGCATGCCCTGTCTTACGGCAGCAATCGAGGTAGCGCTCGACAAATCCGGAATTTCGACGCTGCGTTCCTCCGATCGTGGTGCCAGGCAGAATGTTTCAGCGCCGTTTCCCTGTACTGTTCTCTTTGAGGAAGTCCGCATTCCCCGCTACCCTTCCGTCGATGACATTACCCGTTCTATCACCGCACCGGTGGAGTCATGGAACCTGACCAACCTTGGTCTTCCCTTCTGGGAGATCGGCGCAACAGGAGCCTATCTGGCGGCAGATGATTACGGCGTGCCACGTCCCGATCCTGTCCGGGTGGTAACTCCCGACCCGAACCTGCCAGCCTTCGAGCGTATTCTTTCGTTGCTTTCCGGTGGTATCAAAGCACGTGCCGGTAAAATAAACGCACTCCCGGTTGATGCTACAATCGACGGGCTGATACAGATTTTCGAGGAAGAAGGACTGCTTGAGGGCAGTGCCTGATGAACTATCGTCTGAGGCCAGGCGTGGAACTTCTTGAGAAGAATGAAGATTTTTTTCTCATCTCCAGAAATCCGCTATCCATGTTGCGCCTCAACCGCGCACTCGCCGATCTGGTCGGGCGCGGTACGAATGATCAGATCATAACTCCATCAGCTGCGGAAGCAGCTGTCATGGAACAGCTCGTAACAAAAGGATTTGTCGAACAGATCTGGAGCGTACCGCAGCTGTCGGACAACCTCCCGTTTGTCAGTATAATCATACCGGTCATGGATCGCGCAGAAGAGTTACAGCGTTGCCTTGATTCTCTCTCCCGGCTCTCCTACCCTCACGATAAATTTCACATCATCGTTGTAGATGACGGCAGCAAAGATTCATCGCCACAGGTCGCCCGCGATTGCGGTGCGTTGGTGATACCTTCGGGTGGTACTGGACGCGGTCCCGCCGCAGCCCGCAATGCCGGTGCCTTCAAAGCTCAGGGTGATATTCTGGCTTTTATCGATTCCGACTGCTGCGCTTCATCCGCGTGGCTTAATGAGTTGATCCCGGCCTTTACAGATGAGAACACTGCAGCGGTCGGCGGTCAGGTCGATGGGCTCTGTAGCGATTCCGCCGTTGATCGCTATGAAGCGGTAATGTCAAGCCTCTCATTAGGATCACGGGTACGGAGTGGCAATCGGGGACATGACACCTTCTATCTGCCAAGCTGCAATTTGTTGGTACGCGCCAGCGCTTTCCGGCAGGCCGGAGGTTTCAAGGAAGAGATGCACGTCGGAGAAGACGTTGATCTGACATGGCGCCTTCGAGACAAAGCCTGGACCATCTGCTACCTGCCTGCCGGTAACGTACTGCACGAACACCGCAGCACGATACGTTCATTCATGTCGCGGCGCTTTGACTACGGCACATCAGAGGGAATGCTGCAGCTGCTGCACCCCCGGCGCCACAAACAGATGGTCATTCCGCCGCTGTTAGCATCTGTTCTGGCACTCTGTATCATAAGTCCATTCTGTGGTGGCTTGCCGCTTCTTTTGGCAGGCGGATTACTTGCTGCTGATGCAACATCCGTAAAGATCCGTATCGCCAGACAAGGTCTGCCGATCGGCCTGTTCACCCTTCTGGCAGGGAGACTGCGGGCACTTGGAAGCCTGGTCTATTATCTGAGTTTTCACCTGGTACGCTACTACACCTCCGTGATGATTACCGTCGCTCTGTTTGTGCCGGCAGTATGGGGGGTGTTCAGTATGCTTCTGCTCTGTTCCGCAGGCGTTGACTATGCCATCAAGAAGCCACGTCTGTCGTTCCCTTTTTTTACCGGTATCTATTTTCTTGAACATTTCGCCTACGGAGTCGGAGTTTTCTGGGGATGCCTCAGAAGGAAATGTTTCTCATCGTACAGAGTGGTTATTCTCAAGCAGGCAGAAGCAGCGTCATAGGGTCGGGAGCAACCTGGTTCGTTTACTTTATACCGAACTATCAAACATTCAGGAGGGATCTATGGCCGGAAAAATCAAACAGATGATTGATGCTATTATCACCCAGCGGGCAAAAGACAATGCAATGCTTGTAGGAGTCATCAAAACGAAGTTGTTGCTTAAAGGGATCGATCCGAACAAGTTCAACGCCCAGTCGGTTGATGACCCTGCAATAATCGCCAAATTGGAAGCGGTAATCAAAGAGCTGAAATAACAAATCTAATCAACATTATGAATTGGAGGCCTCCATGTCAATCAAAACCGCCTTGTCTACAAAAACGGACCTGCAGGATGTCATAAACGATTTACAGGAACAGTTAAAAGACGTTGAAGCTAATCTGATAGTCTTCTTCGCCTCATCAATCTTTGTACCTGATGAGATTGCAAAACGGGTGGACGCTGCGTTTCCGCAGGCGGTGACGTTCGGCTGTTCTACAGCCGGTGAAATTATCAGTGGCAGAATGCTCACCCATTCCGTGGTTGCAATGGCCTTCAACCGGCAATCCGTGAAAGCGGTCAAGGCTGTAGTTCTGGAGGATCTTAACCATGACAGTCACGATGCCTTTACGGTACTGGAACAGCATTTTGGCTCACCTATGGAGGAACTCGATCCGAAACAGTATGTGGGTATCGTGCTCACTGATGGATTGAGCGGTAAAGAAGAGCTGATCATTGACCGGATCGGCGATCTGACCAATGTAAATTTTATCGGCGGTTCAGCCGGCGATGACCTGAAGTTTGACGCTACCTATGTCTATGCCAACGGCAGGAGCTATTCCAATGCAGCTGTACTTGCACTGATTGAGCCGTCCGATGCATTCACGTTTGTCAAAACCCAGAGTTTCTCCCGGCTCCCGCAAAAACTGGTGGTCACCAAGGCAAACGAAGCCACGCGCGAGGTGTTAGAATTCAATCATAAACCGGCAGCAGAGGCATATGCGGAGGCGCTCGGCACGACAGTCGCTGACGCGCCGAACCACTTCATGCATAATCCGGTCGGTCTGGTCTTTGAGGACGAACCGTTCGTCCGCAGCCCGAAACTGATCAAAGGCGACAGTTTGTTTTTTTACTGCAGCGTAGTGGAAGGTATGGAATTATCACTGCTGGAGTCGACTGACATCATCGCCGACACGAAAAAAGCACTCGAAACGGCGCGTCAGGAGCTGGGCGGGATATCCGGTATCATCAATTTCAATTGCATTCTGCGTACGCTGGAGCTTGGACAGAAAGGCCTAAGCGATGCCTATGGAGAGCTGTTCAACATAGCACCCACCATTGGCTTCAGCACCTACGGCGAACAGTTTATTGGCCATATTAATCAGACTGCAACCATCCTTGTCTTTCGCTAATTCATTTACAACACGCACACGGGATCCGGCATGGTAGTAAAACGTTTCAGGGACAGGTCGATACTTCAGAAAATCATGACCATCTCGCTTCTCAGCATTATCGTCATTGTCGTTGTAGTTTTCAGCTATTGGTCACCGTTAATGGAGCGGACACTGCTGGCGGGAAAATCGGGAGCTACCAGGCAGGCTGTTGATGTTGCCTTCAGTATGCTGGAGTCGTATGAGCGAGAGGTTCACAGCGGAAAACTCTCTCCGGAAGAGGCCAAGAACAGGGCCGCTGCACAGATTAAAGGGCTCCGTTATAATGGCAGCGAGTACTTCTGGATCAATGATCTGGATGCCAGGATGGTCATGCATCCGGTCAAGCCGGAACTCGACGGCCGCTCCATGTCAGACGAGAAAGATTCACACGGCACATACCTGTTTCGGGAATTCGTGCGGATTGCCGGTGAAAGCGGTTCCGGGTATCTCTCTTACCAGTGGCCCAGGCCTGGCAATTCCGCACCGGTTGACAAACTGGCCTACGTCAAGCTCTTCAAGCCGTGGGGCTGGGTCGTCGGCAGCGGTTTATACGTCGATGATGTGAATGCTGAAATCGCCGCTCTTCGCTGGAAACTTGGGGGAGGAATCCTGATCTTCACATTAGTAACTCTGGTACTGGCTATCTCTATCGGACGTAGCGTCACTCTGCCGCTTGATTCAATTGTGCTTTTGCTTCCTGCGATTGCCGCCGGCGATCTGACAGGCCGCGTCTCAATAGCCCAGAACAATGAACTGGGTAAACTGGCTGACTCCATCAATGTAATGATCGCCAAACTAAATGAAATGGTTACCGGCATCAAACTGACGACTGACGCTATCTCTTCCACTTCCAATCATCTCCAGAATGAAGCCGTGCGTATAGCAGTAAACACGGAGCAGACCGCAGAAAAAACAACCATAGTGGCCATGGCAAGTGAAGAAATGAGCGCAACCTCAAATGAGATTGCCCGGAGTTGCGCGCACGCGGCCGAAAGTTCTACAAAAGCAAGCGACCTTGCAAAAACCGGCAATCAACTTGTTCAGGAAACACTGGACGGTATAGACAGGATAGCCGTTCGTGTCCGTAACTCGGCTACAACGGTAGAAAATCTCGGCCAGCGGTCAGACCAGATCGGCAACATTGTCAACACTATTGGTGACATTGCTGATCAGACCAACCTATTGGCCCTGAATGCAGCCATAGAAGCAGCCCGTGCCGGTGAGAACGGGCGCGGGTTTGCTGTTGTTGCTGATGAGGTCAGGGCGCTGGCTGACCGCACCGCCAAGGCAACGAAAGAGATCAATACCATGATCAAAATCATTCAGGCCGAAACCAGAGATGCAGTCATCTCCATGAAACAGGGTGTCATCGAAGTTGAACAGGGGACGATTGATGCAGGTCGTTCCGGGGAAGCACTGGAAGAGATCGCCTGTCAAATAGGCGAAGCGACCAGCCAGGTCGCTCAGATTGCCACTGCAGCCGAGCAGCAGTGTTCGATTATCAATGAAATAACGAATATTATTAAAGATATAACTTCAGTAATCCAGGAAACATCAAGCAGCTCCCAGCAATCAGCCACATCGGCCAGCAGGATTACAGATTTTTCAGATGACCTACGCAGGCAGGTTGGACAGTTCAATCTGAAGTTGTCATGACGTTTGCACTCATGGTATAACTGCTACCTACTCCGAGTCTGATGCCTACCGGAACTTTCCTACGGTATCAGGCCATTGGGTTGTGCGGGAAACGGCGCAGCCTTCCTTTGAAAAGGAGATTTCACTATGCCAGCACAGAAAAAGGGAAAGGAGAATCACCTATGAAGATTGCACGCATTGATTTTGGAGCTGCAGGAGGACCACAGGTAACCTACGGACCACTTGGAGAGTATGCCGGACTTGGCGGCCGGGCGATGACATCACTGATGGTTGCCACAGAGGTTCATCCTCTTGCTCACGCGCTGGGTGCTGAAAACAAACTGGTTATTGCTCCCGGAATGCTGAGCGGTACAACCGGCTCGATGTCCGGACGTCTGTCAGTCGGTTGCAAAAGCCCGCTGACCGGCACCATCAAGGAATCAAACGCTGGAGGACAGGCTGCCCAGGTGCTGGCTCGCCTTGGTTATGCTGCTGTCGTGCTTGAAGGCAAGCCTCTTGGTAACGACCTCTATAAAATCGTCATTAACAAAGATGGCATCCAGGTTATCGTCGATAATAGCCTGAAGCTGCTTGATAACTACCCACTGGTGGCAAAACTGCGGACAGAATACGGCGACAAAGTTGCTTACATGACCATCGGCAGCGCCGGCGAACGTATGCTTCTGGCTGCTTCGATCGCCTGCACCGATCCTGAACTGCGTCCGACACGCCACTGTGGACGGGGTGGCGTCGGTGCTGTTATGGGCTCAAAACATGTTAAAGCAATCATCATTGATGATGCCGGCGCTAAAATGCGTCCCCCGAAAGACCCGGACGCATTTCGTGATGCCAACCGCAAGTTCGTCGAAGGACTACGCAAGCATCCGGTTACCGGCGAAGGGTTACCAGCATACGGCACCAATGTTCTGACAAATATTCTTAACGAAGCGGGTGGCTACCCTACCAAGAATTTCAAGTCCGGTACCTATGAAGGCTCCTCCAAGCTTAGCGGTGAGGCTCAGGCTGAACTTGAGATCAAGCGTGGCGGCAAGGCCACTCACGGTTGCCACCGCGGATGTGTGATCCAGTGTTCCGGCATCTACAACGATAAGGACGGCAACTACCTCACCAAACAACCCGAATATGAGACCACCTGGGCCCATGGCGGCAATTGTGGCATTGACGACCTGGATACTGTCGCCATGTTGGATTATATGGATGACAATATCGGCGTCGACACGATGGAGATGGGCGTGACGATCGGTGTGGCGATGGATGCCGGCTTGATCGAATTTGGAGATAAAGAAGGAGCCATCCGTCTGGTAGAAGAGGTTGGCAAAGGTACGCCGCTCGGGCGCGTACTCGGGTGCGGCGCTACGGTAACCGGCAAGGTCTTTGCCGTTGAGCGGGTACCGGCTGTCAAAGATCAGGCGATGGCAGCCTACGATCCACGTGCCGTACAGGGAATTGGCGTTACCTACGCCACCACCACCCAGGGCGCCGACCACACCGCCGGTTATGCGGTCGCTACCAACATTCTCAAGGTAGGCGGCGATGTCGACCCGCTCAAGACAGCGGGACAGATCGAGTTGTCACGCAACCTGCAGATCGCGACGGCTGCCATTGACTCCACCGGCATGTGCCTGTTTATCGCTTTTGCGATTATGGATCAGCCCGAAACGTTCCAGGCACTGCTCGATATGCTCGGCTCTTTTTATGGTATCACCATGACTGGTGATGACGTCGTAGCACTGGGCAAGAAAGTCCTTTCTGCTGAACGGGATTTCAATACCCGCGCCGGCTTCACAAAACATCATGACCGCTTACCACGTTTCTTTTACAATGAAGCGATTGCCCCGCACAATCAGACCTTTTTGATGAAGGATGAAGAACTGGACGACGTCTTTAACTGGTAGCTTACAACCCTGCGGCGAAGCAGATTACTTCTGCTTCGCCGTTTTTTGGAGAGACCCGTGACGCCTTCTACTCCCGATCAATCACCCCGCTTTATTCCTGCTGTCCGCCTGAACCTTCAACTTCCTACTGATCAGTTGGAGCAATTCTTTCCTCTGTTTCAACGTGGAGTTACCGTGCCGGCAACAATCGGCTGTTCCCTCAAAAATCTGCTCTGTCATCAGCTTGCCATTCCAGAAGAGTACGTTTCCGAGCGTATTACGACGGTTTTCTGTGACAACTGTCCGGTTGATGATTTTGAAAAGACGATCATTCGAAATGGCTCCCGCATAGCACTCTCAGCAGCTATGCCGGGTCTGGTCGGGGCGACCATGAGACGGGGAGGATACTATGCGGCGCTACGTCAGGGCATCAGCCATTTGATGCAGACCGCTCCAGCAGTTGTGGAAGATGGCAGCGTAACGCTCAAGCTGTTTAACCTGCTCATGACCGAACTTGGACCAAATCTGTTGGCCCATGGCATTCTGCTTAAAACCGAAGAGTTGCTGGTACTGCGGCAGGGCATTCCCGAACTGAAATACAACCTGGGCGCTGACACAGACCAGGATCAAACGCTGCTGGCAGTTTCTTTTTTGGAGTAATGCAATGAAAATTACCGTTAAGCTGTTTGCTTCATTCCGTACCGGTCGCTTTGAAGTCGAAACATCTGACTATCCACCCGGAACTACCGTGGCTGAGATCGCAGAGCGTCTGCAGCTGACAACCGCCGAACTGGGAATCATGCTCTGCAATCACCGCCACGTTAAACTTGACTACGAGTTGGTCGAAGGAGACGTTCTGGCGCTCTTTCCGCTGTTGGGAGGCGGTTAAAGCCCGCTTCACACCCCGTCGGACAGTCGCATCAACTCCCCAGCTGCAAGGTCTCTTTTTTTCGATACACCATCCCCTGAAAAATCGCGATAACCGCGTTGTCGTCGTCGGTAATCATCACCTGGTAAGATGCCAGCTTGGGGCCCAGAACCTGCTCGCTGGCTTCGGCGTACAATGATCCTGCGATGGCCGCCTTGACAAAGGAAACGCTGGTGTTGATCCCCATGGCCAGCGTTCCGTGCGAGTTCGATGCAGCGGCAAAGGCAAAGTCGGCCAGAGTGAAGATCGCGCCACCATGCACCGTGCCGGCAGCATTGCGATGAAACGGCTCAATTTTCATGCTGGCATGTGCCCGCCCCGGTGTGACCTCATCCAGTTCAATACCGCTGTGGCGGGCAAAATGGTCATTCTTAGATAAAAATTTCTTGAAATTTTTCATTTTTTTCCTCGCGTTGCCACTGTTTTTTTCAGGGTTTCTACAAAAACGGGAGATGAGAAACGTACTGTTCATTTTGCTGGACAAAATTATTTTATTACGTATTATCCGAAAAAGACCTGTTTAGTCCACAATAAATTGTAAAGGAGTTGCGCCATGACTGTACATCATTGTGTTGAGCAGAGGTATGAAGATGCGTACGAATCGATTCATGCTGCGTTGATTGAACAGGTGCGCCAGAATCCTGCCGAGGCGGCGCGCACCATCCGTAAGACACTCACCAGCCTCTATGTCAGACAGGGAAACGACTGGACCGGCCGGGGCGATATCGGCAATGCCGGAATCAATGCTACGATTGCAGCTCATGAGTGCGTATTGGCAGAGGTATCGCATCAATTGCTGAAACAATAAAGAGGAGATTGTCACTATGAAAGCACAACTGGAGCAACTGTTTTATTTCGGCTTGGGCAGCGCTTTGCTGGCCAAGGAAAAATTGGAAAAAGCCGGTGAATCGGCCGGGATTTTCAGAGAGGAGAACGACCGTAAGGCGCGTGATTTTTTTGAACAGGCGATAGCAAAAGGGAGTGAGGAGCGCCTGCAGCTTAAGGAAAATATCAAGGAGATGCTGAAGGAAGCTATTGACGAACTGGGACTGGCCACCCGTGCAGATGTTGACTCACTCCGGGCAGAGCTTGAAAAACTGCGACAGGGACAGTCCTGAACTGGTGAACAGACTCACGCTGCTGGCGCGGCTCTATCATCCGGTCAGGATCTATGCCGTTTTCCGAGTGCTTCTGACGTTTTTTCTGCTGATTCGCAGGAAGCCCTCCTGGCTGGGGGCTGAACCGCTTCAACCGGTGCCACTGGTGGCAGCCATAGAGCGACTGGGTGCCAGTTTTATAAAACTGGCGCAGGTCTTGGCCACTCGGGCTGATTTTTTTGACATCCGCTACCTTGAGCAGCTGCGGCAGCTGCATGACCAGTTGTCACCGATGTCAAGCCAGGATTTCCAGGCGGTTTTTACGCGCGCCTTCGGAAACGGAACCTGTTTTCGTTCTTTTGAACAGCAGCCTCTGGCCTGCGCTTCCATCGGCCAGGTTCACCACGCCACCCTTCTTAATGGCGACCAGGTGGCGGTCAAGCTGCGCCGCAACCAGATCGAACGCGTGGTGCGTGAGGATATCCGCCTGTTGGGATGGTTTCTGATTCTGTTGCGCCCGCTTTTTTCCGAATACACCCGCAATTCGATTGAAGCAGTATTGACCGCCTTCCGTACCACTATCCTTCAGGAAGTCGATATGCAGATCGAGCTCTCCAACCTGGAGCGCTTTCGCCGCAGCTACCCGGACGCCGGCGTGCGCCTGCCGGTTCCCTACGCTGCTGTCAGCAGTCACGACGCCCTGGTAATGAGTTTTGAGGAGGGTGTCCGCTTTGACGACCGCGAGGGATTGGCTCGACTCCAGGTACCTTTCCCGAAACTGATGGAAAAACTGGTGCTGTTCTACACCGAGCAGATGCTGGTCAAAGGTTTTTTTCACGCCGACCCGCACCCGGGCAACCTGCTGGTCACATCCCAAGGGGAACTGGTGCTGCTCGATTTCGGCATGGTCAGCAGAATTCCCAACGCTACCCGCCTGGCCATGATCAACACCGTCAAGGCGGCCTATGAGCGCGACTATGAACTGCTGGTGCAGGCCACCCGCAAACTGGGGGTGGTTACCGACAGGGCGCCTCAGGCTGAGTTGACCGGACTGGCGGAAGAAATTTTCCGGATCTTTGACGACGAGCACCTGAGCGCCTCCAGCATGCAGGAGCTGACCTTCGGCATCATGGATGCGTTAAAAGAGTACCCCTTCAAGCTGCCGCAGGAGATCGTCTACGTCATGCGGGTCAGCTCAATCATTGAAGGTCTCGGCACCAGTTTTATCTCAAACTTTAATGGCATCAAGGATATTTTGCCGATTCTTAAGGCCAACCTGACCCGCGCGCTGGGCGAGCATGACAGCGTCTGGGGTGTGGTCGCTCATGAGCTGAAACAGCTGCCGCTGACAATGGTCAAGTTTCGGCATCTTGTGGATACCGTGCAGCAGGGTGATCTGGCCGTGCATCTGGCGGAGGATGATCGCCGTGAACTGCTGCGTTCACTGCATAGCTGGCTGCATCAACTGGCCTGGACCGCCCTGCTGGTAGCACTGGCCTTTTACCTTCGCGGGATACACCATCCTTCAGCACTCTGGTTGTCACTGCTCTGTTTCGGCACGGCAGCACTGCGCCTGTTCTGGTGGAGAGACCGTTTAAAGCTTTAAAGCAATTGACATCGCAGGTCCATTTCAGTACTGTAGCGACTCGATACGGCCCTGGGGGAGTTCTCTTGAACTGAGATCCGTTTCTGTGCACTTCTACCGCAGAACGGGAACCCTTTGCACCTGAACCGGGTAATTCCGGCGTAGGAAAGCGGCTCGCAGGATGTACTCACTCCGGCCGCCTGATTCTACATTTCAGCGCGGCCTTTTTCTATTTTCAAAGGATAACGAACGTGAGTGACGCACGGCCATTTCGCCTGGTAGTCAATAAAACGCCTCAGCTTCCGGCTATCGCTGGTGTCTATCTGATTACCGATCAGGGGGATAATCTGGTCGAACGCGTGTCCCAGGGGTTGCGCGGCGGCGTTTCTGTACTACAGTACCGGGCCAAAGACAAGGCTCGTGAACTCTGCCTGGCTGAGGGGCGTGAGTTGCAGCGACTCTGCACGCGCTTTGGGGCACTCTTCATCGTCAATGATGACATGCAGCTGGCAAACGAGCTGCAGGCTGATGGCGTTCACCTGGGGCAGGATGATGGAACGGTCGCCGCCGCCCGAAAGTTATTGGGCTCTAATAAAATCATTGGTGTTTCGACCCATACTGTCGCAGAAGCCCGTCAAGCTGAGCAGGATGGCGCCGACTATATCGGTTTTGGCGCCATGTATCCGACGGAAAGCAAAGCCGTCACACAATTGCCCGGCATCGTCGGCCTGGCTGCACTGCGCGCTGAAATCAACCTGCCGGTAGTTGCTATCGGCGGAATTACGCCTGCCAATGCCTGCCGGGTAATCGATGCCGGGGCGGATGCAGTAGCGGTTATATCGTCGATTCTCTCGAATCCACGCCCCGATGCTGCCGCTGCAGAACTGGGCTTACTGTTCAAGAGAAATCAACCCTTCCCGCGCGGTGCGGTACTCTCTGTGGCCGGTAGCGATTCAGGTGGCGGCGCCGGCATCCAGGCTGATATCAAGACGATTTCACTTGTGGGAAGCTACGCCGCATCTGTACTGACCGCACTGACGGCCCAGAATACACGCGGTGTTTCTTCAATTCATGGGCTGCCCCCCAGCTTTGTGCTTGATCAGCTTGATACCGTCCTGTCTGACATCCCGATCGACGTCATAAAAACCGGCATGCTGCATACGCCGGCCATTATCGCTGCACTGGCAGAACGCCTCGGCGAGCGCAAGGTTATTATTCCGCTGGTAATCGATCCCGTGATGGTGGCAAAAGGGGGCGCATCCCTGATGGAACGTGAGGCGGTGCAACTCTTCATCGATCAGCTGCTGCCGCTGGCCTACCTTTTGACCCCCAATATTCCTGAAGCGGAGCGGCTTTTGGGACGGGTTATCAAAAATGAGTCCGAGATGGAACAAGCTGCCCGCGACCTGTACGCACTCGGCGCTGCCCGTGTCCTGATCAAGGGGGGCCATCTCAGCAGTCAGAACTCAACCGACATCCTCTTTGACGGAAAAGAGTGCCACAGTTTCAGTACAGAGCGCATCTTCACCAGCAACACCCACGGTACCGGCTGCAGCTATGCATCTGCCATTTCGGCCTTTCTGGCACAGGGAGAGCCGCTGCTGACAGCGGTATCGAAAGCAAAGACCTATATCACGGCCGCTATACGTAACGCCCGACCACTGGGCAGAGGACATAGCCCGGTCAATCACTATCTGGCAGCACACGAACTGACATAAAAGGAACGCACCCATGACGCAACTTGAATACGCACGCAGAGGACTGATCACCGAAAAGATGCAGCTGGCAGCCATCGCCGAGGGAGTCAGCCCCGAATTCATCCGTGACGGCATCGCCGCCGGTACGATAGTCATCTGTCACAACATCAAACATGGCAACGGGATACCTCTGGCGGTCGGCGCCGGCCTGCGCACCAAGGTTAACGCCAATATCGGCTCTTCATCGGATGATACCGATCTGGAAAAGGAGCTCGAAAAGGCACGTACTGCGGTCAAATACGGAGCCGATGCCCTGATGGACCTTTCCACCGGCGGGCCGGTCGATGAAATCCGTAAAGCGATCATTGCCGAAACACAGGCCTGTATCGGCACGGTCCCGCTCTACCAGGCCGCCCTGGATGCGGTGCGGAACAAGAACAAGGCCATTGTTGACATGACAGTTGATGACATCTTTGCCGGCATCATCAAGCACGCTGAAGATGGCGTCGATTTTATCACCGTGCATTGCGGTGTGACGAGGGCCACTGTCGAGCGCATGAAAAATGAGGGGCGTATTATGGATGTCGTCTCGCGCGGCGGCGCCTTCACGATCGAATGGATGAGTTACAACAACAAGGAAAACCCGCTTTATGAGCACTTCGACAAACTGCTGGAGATCACCAAAGTGTATGACATGACACTCTCGCTGGGTGACGGTTTCCGTCCCGGCTGCCTGGCGGACGCCACCGATAGGGCCCAGATTCAGGAGCTGATCATCCTGGGGGAATTGACTCAGCGGGCCCAGGCGGCGGGCGTGCAGGTCATGATCGAGGGACCGGGCCATGTGCCGCTCAATCAGATTCAGACCAACATCCAGCTGCAGAAACGAATCTGCCATGGTGCGCCCTTCTATGTTCTGGGACCGCTGGTGACCGACATTGCCCCCGGCTATGACCATATTACCTGTGCCATCGGAGGCGCAATTGCTGCCGCTGCCGGGGCAGATTTTCTCTGCTACGTGACCCCTTCCGAGCACCTCTGCCTGCCGAATGTGCAGGATGTACGTGACGGCGTGATTGCCACCCGCATCGCCGCGCATGCCGCCGATATCGCCAAGGGGGTCAAAGGGGCCATCGACAAGGATATCGCCATGGCAAAATGCCGTAAAAAACTGGACTGGGAAGGACAGTTCGCCCTGGCCATGGACCCGGACAAGGCCCGCGCCTTTCGCGCCAATTCACCGGCAGGCGAGCATGGCGCCTGTACGATGTGTGGTGAGTTCTGTGCCTATAAACTGATGGATGATGCCATGAAGAGGTAACCGAAAGAGTTCACTCCGGACAGGAAGCCTTGTATGATAGAACCGACGACGTTGCTGATGTTTTTTTCGACCTCCATCCTGCTGGCTCTCTCTCCGGGACCTGACAACCTGTTTGTCATGACGCAGGCCGCCCAACAGGGGCGCACAGCCGGCCTGCTGGTTACCGCAGGGCTCTGTACCGGACTGCTGGCACACACTGCGGCGGTAACATTCGGTCTGGCGGCGCTTTTCGCAGCATCAGCGGCCGCTTTCACCCTGCTTAAACTGACCGGAGCCGCCTATCTGCTCTACCTGGCCGTGCAAGCCTTCCGGGCCGGAACAGACACCGGCCCGCTCAGCAGTGTCGATCACCTGAGACCGGTCGTTCTCTACCGTCGTGGTATCATCATGAATATCACCAATCCCAAAGTATCAATCTTTTTCCTGGCTTTTCTGCCGCAATTCGCCGATCCATCCAAAGGACACCTGTCACTGCAGCTGATGCAACTGGGGGGCGTTTTCATCATCGCGACCCTGATCATCTTCGGTGCCATCAGTATCCTGGCGGGTGTTTTCGGTGAACGCTTCCGGCAGTCATCATCTGCTCAGAAGATACTCAATCGCGCTGCAGCAGCCATCTTTACCGGTCTGGCACTGAAACTGGTTCTGGCGCAGCGTTAAAAAATTCCACATGGTACAGGAGTAAACATCATGGCATCTCCGAAATCGGCACAAAAGAAACCGGTCCTCACAACCATGAATCTTTTTTACGCAACCAATCGCAATCATATCGGCGAAGATCGCTGGCATCCGAGCGGGTACGGCACCAAGTTCAGTGACGATGGTATCGAAAATCTCAGGTTCGGCAGACTGACTCTTGATGTTGATGAAGCCACCGTCAACCAGCACCTCGCCACGACTGCCGGTTATGGGGTCGGCAACGGCATCGGGCTGTCGGAATATCTCGGTAACATGGCCGGGAGCGCCTGCATTTCGGCCTACGAAGAAAACATCCCTGATCCGACCCGCTATCAGAACCATCAGGAAGGGGTCCAGCTCGGGTCACAGGCACTGTTCGATGACCTTAAAGGGATTATGACCTGCGCCACAGATGTCATTATCTATATCCACGGTTTCAATGTTTCCTGGAATGACGCCGTAGGGGGAGCACTGGCCCTGCAGACACGGCTCAACAGATCAACGACGGGCGACACGACACAGTCTGTCGCCGTTGTGCTCTTCTCCTGGCCTTCGGACGGCATGGCGCTGCCGTTTGTCTCGTACAAATCTGACCGCACCGAGGCCAGCGGATCGGGCAAGGCCTTTGCCCGTGGCGTACTTAAACTGCGCGACTACCTGATGAAAATATGCAAACGGGGCGACGATCAATGCGGTCAGGACATTCACCTGCTCTGTCATTCCATGGGCAACTATGCGCTGCAGGAGGCGCTGCCGAAGATCGCCGATTACTCCAGCGGGCGGGCACTGCCGCGCCTGTTTGAACATATCTTCATGTGCGCTCCGGATGTGGATGCCGACTGCTTTGAAGAAGGTAAACCATTGGCACGCCTACCGGAACTGGCACGCTTTGTCACCATCTACCACAACCAGCAGGACAAGGCCATGTACGTCTCCGACTACACCAAGGGTAACCCGGAGCGGCTTGGTTGCGATGGAGCGGCCCACCCGACTCTCTTGAACGCCAAGATTCATCAGGTAGATTGTACTCCGATTGTCCTGGAGGAAGGACTGGTCGAGCACAGTTACTATCTGAACGGATTTGTAAACGACGACATCCGTCTCAGCACTGACGGTGTTCCTCTTGACGGAGCTGCTCGCCGCAGAGAGATGAAGGGTGTCTGGCCCAACTTGTGGGTCATGAAGTGAGATCACATACGGAACAAGCAGCCCTACCAGAATCTGAAGGCAGCTTGCGCGCAACGCTGTACATCATTGCCACGCCGATCGGCAATCTCGAGGATATGACCTACCGGGCCGTGCGGATCCTGGGCGAGGTCGATCTGATCGCTGCCGAGGATACGCGCCATTCGCTCAAGTTGCTGTCACACTTTGGTATTTCCAAATCGATGACCTCCTATTTTGACCACAATCAGCAGTTCAAAGGGGAGCGCATCCTGCATGCGCTGCGACAGGGGAAATCAGTGGCGCTGATCTCGGATGCCGGCACCCCCTGCGTCTCCGATCCGGGGTATCAACTGGTGCGCGACGCCGTTGCCGAAGGGATTAACGTCGTCCCGATTCCGGGCGCCTGTGCCGCCGTAACAGCTCTGGCCGCATCCGGAATGCCGAGCGACACCTTCACGTTTGCCGGTTTCCCCCCCTCTCGACAGGGAAAACGGCGCACGTTTTTGGCCGGGATACGCAGTCTGCCAGGCACACTGATACTGTACGAAGCGCCCCATCGCCTGCTGGATACATTGACTGATATTCGTGATGTATTGGGAGAGCGCCAGCTGATCGTAGCGCGTGAACTTACCAAAATGTATGAGGAATATATTCGTGGCAGCGCATCAGAGGTAATCGCGGCAATTTCGCACGGCCCGATACGCGGTGAGATAGTACTTTTGATCGCGCCAGGAGAACCGACTCAGCAGGAGAGTGAACCGCTGGAGGATATTCTGGAGCGCCTGTTGGCAGATGGCAGCCTGTCGGTCAAAGATGCAGCCAAAAAAGCGTCCGAAATAGCAGGTATTTCACGCAGTGAAGCCTATAGTGAGGCGCTGCGCGTGAAGATCGCTAAAAGTTCATCCTCAGAACGTGAAATATAATGGGGGATCCACTGCAGGGTGTGACCCTGAAAACAATTCTTTCCGAGCTGGTGGAGCAATTTGGCTGGGAGGAGATGGGCAGAAACATCGCTATTCGTTGTTTCACGCACGAACCAGGCATTCCGTCCAGCCTGAAATTTCTCCGTCGGACACCCTGGGCCAGAGACAAGGTTGAGGAGATGTATCTGCGCTGGAAGCTGACTGAATAGAAACCTGAAAGCAAACGCCCCGCCTCCTGTCTATCAGAAGCGGGGCGTTTGGTTTTTCCGTGTCGCGCGGTTGCTATAATCAAGCCATGACAAGCACGAGATCTTCCTTCTCAACCTTGTCGCCCTCTTTAAACTTTACTTCAGCCACGCTGCCATCGACTTTAGTCTTGATGTTGGTCTCCATCTTCATCGCCTCGGTCACCATCACAACATCACCGGCCTTAATCACATCACCAACTTTGACGTTTACCTTGAAGACCTTGCCCGGCATCGGGGCACCGATGTGGGCGCTATTACCCTTGTCGGCCTTGACGCGCACGACATCATCGCTCTGCGCCGACAGATCGCGGATTTCAACAGAGCGGTTATTGCCGTTCAGCTCAAAGTAGACCGTACGGGTCCCATCCTTTTGCACTTTACCAACCGCGTTCAGCTTGATGATCAGAGTCTTGCCCGGCTCGATATCCAGCGACGTTTCCTGACCCGGCTCCAGACCATAGAAAAAGATCGGCGTCGGAATAACCGAGGTATCGGAATACTCCTGACGGTGACGATCAAATTCGGGATAGACATTCGGGTAGAGGATCGCAGAAACCAGCGCCCGGTCATCAACCCGGTGACCAAGCTTCTCCTCAAGCTTCAGCTTCTCCTCGATGAAGTCAACCGGTTCCAGCAGTTCACCCGGCCGACAGGTAATCGGCTGCTCCCCTTTCAGGATAATTTTCTGAAGTTCCTGCGGCCATCCCTGGTACGGCTGGCCAAGCATGCCTTTGAACATACCGACCACCGATTCGGGGAAAGCCAGATCCTCTTTGGAGGTAAATACATCTTCCGGCTGCAGGTTGTTTTTAACCAGGAACATCGACATGTCGCCGACAACCTTTGAAGAGGGCGTTACCTTGACGATGTCGCCGAACAGCAGGTTGACCTTGTGGTACATCTCCTTACATTCATCCCAGCGCTCGATCAACCCCAGTCCGGCAACCTGCGGTTTGTAGTTGGAATATTGTCCACCCGGAATTTCATGATTATAAACCTCAGCCGTCCCGCTTTTAAGACCGGACTCAAAGGGCGCGTAGTAATCTCGCACCGTTTCCCAGTAATTAGCCAGTTTCTGCAATCCTCCGGCATCAACCAGTGGATCGCGTTCGCTCCCTTCCAGCGCCGCTACCAGGGCATTCAGGTTTGGCTGGGCGGTCAGGCCGGAGAGTGACGAGAGCGCTGCATCGACAATATCAACACCCGCCTCACTGGCCTTCATCAGGATGGCGCTGCCGTTGCTGGAGGTATCGTGAGTATGCAGGTGAATCGGGATGCCGACATTTTCCTTGAGCGCCTTGACCAGCTTGTAGGCCGCCAGTGGTTTCAAGAGACCGGCCATATCCTTGATCGCCAGGATGTGAGCGCCCATCTTCTCCAGCTCTTTGGCCATGGATACGTAGTATTCCAGCGGGTACTTGTCACGTTTGGGATCGGTAATATCGCCGGTGTAGCAGATGGTTGCCTCACAGATTTTTCCTGATTTACGGACCGCTTCCATGGCAACGCGCATACCGACCGTCCAGTTGAGCGAATCAAATACCCGAAAGATATCAACCCCTGAATCGGCCGCCTCTTCAACAAATTTTTCGACAACATTGTCGGGATAGTTGGTATAGCCGACCGCATTGGAGCCGCGCAGCAGCATCTGGAAGAGGATGTTGGGAATCTTCTCCGACAGCTTGTGCAGCCGCTGCCAGGGATCTTCCTTCAAAAAACGCATGGCAACATCAAAAGTGGCTCCACCCCAGCATTCCAGCGAAAAGAGGTCGGCGCCCAGATACGAGGTCGGCTCAGCGATTTTGAGCAGGTCATAGCTGCGGACGCGGGTTGCCAGATTGGACTGGTGCGCATCGCGCATGGTGGTGTCGGTGATCAACAGTTTTTTCTGCCCCAGGATCCACTTGGAAAGCCCCTCGGCCCCCATGGTCATAAAGAGATCGCGGGAACCTGTCGGGCGTGGTCGGCTGAAGTCATATTCCGGAACACGGGCTTCGATCAGATCAGCCGAGCGGAGCGGTTTGGTGACACCGGGTGAACCGTTGACGATGACATCGCCCAGAAAGCCGAGCACCTTGCTGGCACGGTCCTGCTTTTCACGGAATACCAGCAGTTCCGGGTGTTTTTCAATAAAAGAGGTGTCACACTGCCCTTTCATGAAGACCGGATGATTGATGACATTCTCCAGAAAGCCGATGTTGGTCTTGACGCCACGCACGCGGAATTCCTGCAGGGCCCGGTGCATGATGTGTGACGCATCCTGGAATGAGAGCCCCCAAGAGCTGACTTTGACCAGCAGCGAATCGTAGTGCGGCGTAATCCTGGATCCGGTAAAAGCACTGCCGGCATCCAGACGGATACCGCAGCCGGCCGCCGAACGATAGGTCGTCAACGTACCAAAATCAGGCGCAAAATTATTGGCCGGATCTTCGGTGGTGATACGACACTGAATGGCATAACCTCGCATGTCAATGGCGGATTGCGATGGAATATTGATCGACGGGTCACTCAGTTTGTGACCACAGGCGACCAGTATCTGACTCTGCACCAGATTGCGACCGGTGATCATCTCGGTAACGGTATGCTCGACCTGAATACGCGGATTCATCTCGATAAAATAGTGGTTGCCTTCCGTGTCTACCAGAAATTCTATCGTACCGGCGTTGCGATACTTCACATGACCGGCGATTTTGAGTGCGTCGGTGCAGATGACTTCGCGCTGTGCCTGCGTCAGCGAGAGTGAAGGGGCAAATTCAACAACTTTCTGGTGGCGACGTTGTACGGAACAATCGCGCTCGAAAAAATGCACCAGATTGCCGTGATTATCGCCAAGAACCTGCACTTCAATATGTTTCGGATGTGCCAGGTAGCGTTCCAGAAAAACTTCAGCATTGCCGAACGAGGCTTTAGCCTCACTGCCGGCCGCCACCAATCCTTCAAGCAGCTCCTTTTTGTTGTTGGCAACACGCATACCGCGACCACCGCCGCCGGCTGAAGCCTTGATGATGATCGGATAGCCATATTCCTTGGCAAATATGAGTGCGTCTTCTTCTTTCTCGATCGGGTTTTCAGTTCCGGGAACGACATTAACACCGGCCGCAATGGCCGCCTTGCGCCCAGCAACCTTATCCCCTAAAGAACGCATCATTTCAGCGGTCGGGCCGATAAAAGTGATACCGTTGATCCGGCACTCCTCAGCAAAATCGGCATTTTCAGCCAGAAAACCGTAACCGGGATGAATGGCATCAACATCGGCTTTGATTGCCAGAGCGATAATTTCATCGATCCCCAAATAGGCATCGATCGGAGATTTCCCCTTGCCGATCAGATAGGCCTCATCCGCTTTATAGCGATGCAGAGAAAGCTTGTCCTCCTCGGAATACAAGGCCACCGTGCCGATACCCAACTCTGTACAAGCACGAAAGATACGGATCGCAATCTCACCACGGTTGGCAGCCATAACTTTACGAAAGCGGTATTTTTCCATGTGGACACTCCTTCTTAAAAAAATAATTTAGCAAAACTAAAAATATTCAGCTATTTTAAATAGTTACAGTACCAAGTCGCGGCACTTAACCAGATTAGTTTGGTTTTGTCAATCAAGATTTTCGTCTTGCCGCAACTGCCTGAATATGATAGGTACAACAGCACTAATCAGATTATTGAGGTGATGTATGGATATAAAAATTGTTCCGTTACCGGCCGATAAAATGAAGGCCAAAATTGCCGATCAGACCAAACTAGGCTTCGGCAAATATTTTACCGACCGGATACTGATGATCGAATGGAAAGCATCGCAGGGGTGGTGTGACGCCCGCATCGAACCGTATGCACCCTTTGCGCTGGACCCGGCCTGTCTGGTCTTTCATTATGCTCAGGAGATTTTTGAGGGACTCAAAGCCTACAAGTGGGCAGATGGCAGCGTTGCTCTCTTCCGTCCCGAGATGAATGCGCGTCGTTTCAATCAATCCGGTGACCGCCTCTGCCTGCCGCCGATTCCGGAGGAACTGTTTCTGAAGGGAATCGAGCAGCTGGTTTCGCTGGAGCGCGACTGGATTCCAACCGCCTCCGGGACGTCTCTGTATATCCGCCCCACCCTGATCGCCGTCGAGCCGGTGCTGGGCGTCAAACCTTCCGATCATTACTATTTCTATGTCATTCTTTCTCCGGTAGGCGCCTATTATGCGGCCGGATTCAATCCGATCAACATACTGGTCGAGGATCACTTTGTTCGCGCCGTGCCGGGTGGCACCGGCGAAGCCAAGACCGGCGGCAACTATGCCAGCTCACTCAAAGCCGGACTAGAAGCCAAAAAGAAGGGCTATGATCAGGTACTCTGGCTGGATGGCAGGGAGCGGCGCTACATCGAAGAAGTCGGCGCCATGAACATGTTTTTTGCCTACGGTACCCATATCGTCACAGCGCCGCTGGCCGGTTCTATCCTGTCAGGCGTAACGCGTGATTCGGTGCTCAAGCTTGCTCCGACGCTTGGCTACACCGTTGAAGAACGACAGATTGATGTTGACGATCTGATGGCAGATATCCGCTCCGGCAAGATAACAGAAGCATTCGGCAGCGGCACCGCCGCCGTTATCACTCCGGTCGGCAAACTCTGTTACAAGGACGAAGTGCTGCAACTGACCGGCGGCAACGTCGGCCAGATCACTCAAAATCTCTACGATACGTTAACCGGTATCCAGACCGGAAAGCTGAAGGATGATTTCGGCTGGGTCAGATTTGTAGAATAAAAAACGACATCCAACAATGAAACCTGCGAGGCTTTAAAAACATCGCAGGTTTGTTCGGTAGGGTATGAAAGCAAAACAGAAAAATATCGCCCATCGTCCGTCAGCCAACAAACTCTGCTCCTCCTGCCGCCGCACCTGCAAACAGGTTGCACAGGCAGTTGTCGCCAAATGCCCCCGCTATTACCCCTATTCCCGCAAACAGACCAAACCCGAATTCACTTGGAAACAGCCGGACCTGGGACTATAGACGCGGTCCCGGTCGTTGACAGAGCCCGTTGCAGCGGCTGTGGACGCTGCGTAGCCGCCTGCCCCCTCAGGATCATCACTCTTGACAGCATCGGTCATCGCAAGTGTGCGGTTATCGTATCCTCTGAAAAATGCACCTACTGCGGAGCGTGTATTCCTGCCTGTCCCGTCGACGCAATCATAATCTCACGTCGCATTATCTCTTGATTTCAGAAGGGCTCTTGTGATATAAAGCCCCGCTATTCAATTCACACGCCTCGAAAAGATCCGACGGTGTCCCTCGAAGATGACGGGGATTCAGCGGGGCGGAGGAAAAAACCAAAGGAGAAGCACAATGTCAAGTATCAGCATGAAGGAACTGCTCGAAGCTGGCGTCCATTTCGGCCACCAGACCAAGCGTTGGAACCCTAAGATGAAGCCCTACATCTTCGGGGCCCGTAACGGGATCTACATCATCGATCTGCAGAAAACTGTCCGTTACTTCAAATCCGCCTACAGCTTCGTTAAAGACGCAGCCCAGGACGGCAGCAGCGTGTTGTTTGTCGGCACCAAAAAGCAGGCTCAGGATTCCATCGCCGAAGAAGCCGTACGGTGCGGCATGCACTATGTCAATCAGCGTTGGCTGGGGGGCATGTTGACCAACTTCGCAACCGTTAAGCAGAGTATCGATCGCCTCAAAAAGATCGACGCCATGTTTGAAGACGGTACGATTGACGCGTATACCAAAAAAGAGGCTCTGCAGTTTGCCCGCGACCGCGAAAAGCTTCAAAAGGTTCTCGGCGGCATCAAGACCATGAACAAACTCCCCGGCGTAATGTTTGTTATCGACCCCAAGAACGAAGAAATTGCCGTTCAGGAAGCCAACAAACTGGGTATTGCTGTAGTTGCCGTTGTTGATACCAACTGTGACCCCGATCCGATCGACTATGTCATTCCGGGTAACGATGACGCCATCCGTGCCATCCGCCTTTTGGCCTCAAAAATGGCCGACGCTGTCATTGAAGGCAACCAGGCCCGTAATACCGCGCTGCAGACCGGCACAGAAGGTGCGGATGAATATGCTGCTGACGAAGTGGCCGTAGAAGAAGCCGGCGAATAAACATCACTAGACAATCCCTGAAAACGGGACAGGAGGATAGAATGGCTGTAACAGCTGCACAAATCAGTGAATTGAGAAAATCAACCGGTGCCGGAATGCTGGATTGCAAAAAGGCTCTGGAACAGACCGATGGCAATTTTGACCAGGCCGTAGACTTTCTGCGTACTAAAGGACTGGCGGCCGCGTCCAAAAAAGCGGGCCGCGCTGCTACCGAAGGTATGGTAGCCGCCGCTGTCAGCGCTACAGGTAACAAGGGCATTCTGCTTGAAATCAACAGTGAAACCGACTTCGTCGCTAAAAACGAAGTTTTTCAGGGTTTCGTCAAAGATGTTGCCCGGCACATCCTGCTCTCCGAACCGGCAAACCTGGAAGAACTTCTCGCGCAGCCGTATTGCGGTGACAGCGCTAAAACCGTTCAGGTTCTGTTAAACGAAGCCATTGCCGTCATCGGCGAGAACATGCAGATCCGCCGTTTCAGCAGCTTTACCGTGCCGGGTGCCGGCGCTGTCGGAACATATATCCACGCCGGTGGCAAAATCGGTGTTCTGGTAGAAGCAACCTGCGACAATGCCGCAGCAGCAGCTGATGCCCGCTTTGCAGCATTTGTAAAAGATGTGGCCATGCATTCGGCTGCTGCAGCTCCGCTGTACGTGCGCCGCGAAGAAGTTGACGTCGACGTGCTGGAACGCGAAAAGGATATCTACCGCGCCAAAGCCCGCGAATCCGGTAAACCGGATAACATCATCGAAAAGATCATCGCCGGCCAGGTCAACAAGTTCTACGCCGACATCTGCCTGCTGGAACAGCAGTTTGTTAAAGATACCGATAAAACGATCGAGCAGTATGCCGCCGAAACCGGCAAAGCGCTTGGCACAACCATTACGGTGACCCGCTTCACCAAGTATGTTCTCGGTGAAGGCCTCGAAAAGAGGGAATCCGACTTTGCCGCCGAGGTGGCGGCTGCGGCCGGCCTCTGATTACTGAAAAAAGCCGGCCGCAATGGCCGGCTTTTTTTTAATCCTTTTTCGTACATTCTCAAACCTATCGGTGAAAGCCGCCGGATGTGCCACTCTAACCACGGGAGACCATGCATGAGCAGACAAACCTACAACCGAGTACTTCTGAAACTCTCCGGAGAATCGCTGGCTGGCGATCAGGGCTATGGAATTGACCCGCTCACACTCACCACCATTGCACACGAGATCAAGGAAGTTGTTGATATGGGAGTGCAATTGGCTCTGGTGATCGGCGGCGGCAATATCTTTCGCGGCCTGGCCGCATCCTCCAAGGGGATGGATCGCGCCAGCGCAGATTATATGGGCATGCTGGCAACCGTGATCAACTCACTGGCCATGCAGGACGCATTGGAGAAGCAGGGCGTTTCCACGCGCGTACAGTCGGCCATCGCCATGCAGGAGGTCGCGGAACCGTACATTCGCCGTCGCGCCATGCGTCATCTGGAAAAAGGAAGAGTGGTTATTTTCGGTGGCGGCTCCGGCAACCCGTATTTCACCACCGACACCGCCGCCAGTCTGCGAGCCATGGAGATCAACACCCAGGTAATCCTGAAAGGCACCAAAGTTGATGGTGTCTATACCGCTGACCCTAAAAAAGTTCCTGATGCCGTCAAGATCCCGGCGCTCTCCTACATCGACGTTCTTAAAAAAGGTCTGCAGGTCATGGATGCCACTGCAATATCGCTCTGCATGGACAACAACCTGCCGATCATCGTGTTTGACCTGACAACCGAAGGAAATATCAAAAAAGTTATCTGTGGTGAAGAAATCGGTACCATCGTACAAGGAGCCTGAACATGCCGAAGAACGTGCTTCAAGACATGAAAGCCCATATGGAAAAAACCATGGGAGTTCTCAAAAATGAATTTCAGAAAATACGTACCGGTCGAGCCACTACCGGCGTTTTGGACTCCGTTACGGTTGATTATTACGGCAACACCTCCTCGATCAGTCAGGTAGCAACCCTGGCCATACCTGAGGCGCGCACCATTACCATCACCCCTTGGGAACCCAAGATGATCGCACCGATTGAAAAGGCGATCCTGAATGCCAATATCGGCCTGACACCATCAAATGACGGCAAAACAATCCGCCTTAATCTGCCGCCACTGACGGAAGAGCGCCGCAAGGAAATCGTCAAGGGGCTGAAGAAAATGGCCGAAGACGACAAGATCGCCATCCGCAATATCAGGCGTGATGCTATCGACAAGTTAAAAAAGCTTGAAAAAGACAAGGCCATCACTGAAGACGAACTGAAAAAGGGTGAAAAAGAGGTCCAGGATCTTACCAAGTCTTTCGAAACCAAGATTGATGAGGCTGTTGCGCACAAGGAAAAAGAGGTACTGGAAGTCTGATGCAGCCACTCGACCCGCATAAACTGCCGGTTCACCTGGCGGTTATCATGGATGGCAACGGACGCTGGGCGCAGCAGCGTATGCTCAAGCGCATTGTCGGCCACCAGCGCGGTGCCGAAACCGTCAAGATGGTTGTAGAGCAGGCCTGGCTTTTGGGAATCAACTACCTGACCCTGTTTGCTTTTTCCTCAGAAAACTGGTCGCGCCCTGCCCTTGAAGTGCGGGCATTGATGACGCTTCTGAAGAAGTACATCCGTCAGGAAACGGCCCGCATGATGCGCAAGAATATCCGCTATAACGTCATCGGCAACCGCTCGGACCTGCCGGGTGATGTCAATGAAACGCTGGACGAAGCCATCCGCACAACCTCGCTCAACACCGGCATGGTACTGACCCTGGCACTTTCATACGGAGGTCGTCAGGAACTGAGTCGCGCGGCAGCACAGATGGCACGTGACGCTGTTTCAGGCAAAATAGCTCCTGAAGCGATTACGCCGGATCTTTTTGATACCTACCTGGATACCGGAGGACTGCCAGACCCTGATTTTCTGATTCGCACCAGCGGCGAAATGCGTATCAGTAATTTTCTGCTCTGGCAGCTGGCATATACCGAACTCTACTTTACCGACATCAACTGGCCGGATTTCACCATTAACGAACTCCACAAAGCTCTGGCAGACTTCCAGTCGCGTGAGCGCCGCTTCGGGAAAACCAGTGATCAGCTCACGGACAGGGGTACCCTATCAAACGACTGATCACTGCACTTATTCTCCTGCCGATCGTCGTTATGATCACTGTTAAAGGTGGCACACTGTTTTTTGCCTGTCTGCTGGCCCTCTTCGCCGCTATCAGCATGCTCGAATTCTACAACATGGCACTGCCAACGCGAAAAGGTGAATCCTGGCTGGCCGCCCTGACAGCGGCAGCACTCGTACTCGCACCCTGCAGTACCGCCAGTTCCCGTCTGCTCCTTTCGATTCCGGGTCTGCTGTTTCTGGCCTTCAGCCTCCTTTTCCTGTTCCGCATCCGCGCAATCAATGAAGCCGCCCATGATATAGCATTCGCCCTGCTGGGATTTCTCTATATCCCGTTTCTGCTGGTACATCTTGTGCTTCTGCGTCAAACGATATACGGCATCCAATGGCTGCTGGTCATCATGCTGATTGTCATGACCAACGACTCTGCCGCCTACTATAGCGGCAGCGCCTTTGGCACGCATCGGCTGTATGAAAAAGTCAGCCCCAAAAAGAGCATCGAAGGCGCTATCGGCGGATTGTTCGGCAGTGTCTGCGGCACCCTGCTGGCAAAGTTCACCTTCTTTCCGCAGCTGACGCTTTTCGATGCCGTTGCGACGGCGCTTGTGGTCGGCATGATCGGCCAGCTTGGCGATCTGTTCGAATCGCTGCTTAAACGCAGTTTCGGTGTCAAGGATTCCGGCACACTGATTCCGGGTCACGGAGGAGTACTGGACCGCATGGACAGTATCCTCTTTGCGGCACCGGTCACATACTATTACGTCATCCACGTTTTCAAGGGATAAAGCATGAAAAATATTACCATTCTCGGTTCAACCGGCTCGATCGGCGTCAGTACGCTGGAGATCGTAGCTGCCCATCCGGATCGTTTCCGGGTTATCGCACTGACCGCCGGCAAAAATCTGGAGCTGCTGGCGAGGCAGATCAGACAATTCACGCCACGCATTGCCGTAGTAGCCTGCGGTGAAGATGTGCCGCGCCTGAAAGAGATGTGCACTGGTCTCGACTGCCTGATTCTGGGCGGTATCGAAGGTCTGATTGCGGCGGCGACTTCCGAAGAAACCGAGACGGTCGTAGCCGCTATCGTCGGCGCTGCCGGGCTGGTGCCGACGGCTGCCGCTATCCGGGCCGGCAAGGATATCGCCCTGGCCAACAAAGAGACGCTGGTGACAGCCGGCCACCTCTTTATGGAGATGATCAAAGAGTTCGACGTACAGCTGTACCCGGTAGACAGCGAGCATAGTGCCGTCTTTCAATCTATGGAGGGACACCGTTCCGCCGACATTCAACGTATCATCCTGACCGCCTCGGGTGGCCCCTTCCTGAATACGCCGACTGCTCAGCTGGCACACGTCACCGTACGGGATGCCCTCAATCACCCCAACTGGAGCATGGGTAAGAAGATCACCATCGATTCGGCCACCATGATGAACAAAGGGCTGGAAGTTATCGAAGCACGCTGGCTGTTCGATACGCCGGTCGAAAAGATCGACGTCAACATTCACCCGCAGAGCATCATTCATTCGATGGTCGAATACGTAGACGGTTGTGTCATCGCCCAGCTCGGAACTCCGGACATGAAAGCTCCCATCGCCTACGCACTGGCCTATCCCGAGCGGATCGCAACCGGTGTCAAGCCGCTTGATCTGACCAGTATGAGCGGCCTGACCTTCTTTGCGCCGGACACCGATAAATTCCGCTGTCTGGCTTTGGCCTATCGCGCCATCAACGCCGGAGAAAGCATGCCGGCCGTCATGAATGCCGCCAACGAAATCGCCGTTGAAACATTTTTGGATGGGCGCATCAGTTTTCTCCAGATCGCTGAAACTATCGAACGCACGATGCAGGCCCACACACCCCACCCGCTCCAATCAATCGAAGAAGTTCTGAGAGTTGATCAGTGGGGCAGAATAGCAGCCCGAGAAATCTGCCGGGAGATTGGTGTACTGAAATGACCGTTGTCTATGCAATTATTGTTCTGGGAATTTTGATCTTTGTGCACGAACTGGGGCACTTTCTGGTCGCCAAGCTGATGGGTGTCAGTGTTGAAAAGTTCTCGCTCGGTTTCGGCCCCAAACTGATCGGTAAACAGATCGGTGAAACCGAATACCTGCTGTCTGCTTTTCCGCTGGGGGGCTATGTCAAGATGTTTGGCGAAGGCGGATTTATTGAAGGGGGCGAATCGCACCACCCACCTGTTGAGGACGAACATCAGACGGAACAGACGGCAGAACCGGTTCTGCGCGAACTGACTGACGAGGAGAAGAGTCGCTCGTTTGCCCACAAACCACCACTGGCGCGCATTGCAATCGTCATGGCCGGTCCCGTTTTCAACCTGCTCTTTGCCTGGCTGATCTTCATGCTGCTCTACACGATGGGCGTCCCGGCCGTAACGACCAAGATTGGCGAAGTCCTTAAAGATAAGCCGGCCGCCAAAGCCGGTATCCAGAAGGGTGATCTGCTCACCAGCATCAATAACAAGCCGGTTAAGCGCTGGGATGAAATCGCCGAAGGGGTCACAGCCAGCAAAGGCCAACCGCTGACAATTGTCGTCAAGCGCGGCGGGCAGGATATCAGCTATACGATCACCCCCGAAGCACGGGTCTCCAAAAATCTGTTCGGCGAAAAAGTTAACGGTTATGCCATTGGCGTCGCCTCGGCCGGAGAGGTTGTAACCGAGTACTTCAACCCGCTGCAGGCGATCGTTAAAGGGACCGAGCAAACCTGGAAAGTCATCGACCTGACCTTCATGTCGCTGGTCAAGATGATGCAGCGCGTTGTTCCGATGGACAGTGTCGGCGGCCCAATCATGATCGCCAAAATGGCCGGTGAACAGGCCTCTGCCGGTGTCGGCAGCTTCCTGGCTTTCATGGCGCTGCTTTCGATCAATCTGGGCGTGCTCAATCTATTGCCGGTACCGGTTCTGGATGGCGGCCATCTCCTATTCTTTTTTATCGAGCTGATCTTCCGTCGTCCGGTTCCGCAAAAGGTGCGCGAATACGCTCAACAGATCGGTATGGTGCTCTTGCTGGGCTTGATGGTGCTGGCCTTTTACAACGACATCATCAGGTATTTTGTCGCCCGTCAGGGGTAACAGTGAAAATATTAGCTCTGGACTCATCCACCTCTCTTGCCAGCATCGCGGTTTCTGTTGACGAGCGCATCGTTGCCGAATCGGTCTTCAGCTGCGACCGCACTCTTTCGGCTCGTCTGGTCCCTGAAATCGAGCGCCTGGTCACCAGCAGCGGCCTGACGCTGGGCGATATCGACCTCTTTGCGGCATCGGTCGGTCCCGGTTCGTTTACCGGAATACGAGGTGGTGTCGCCACGATTCAGGGACTGGCACTGGCAACCGGAAAACCGTGTGCCGGTTTCTCTTCGCTCAAGCTCCTGGCAATGAATTTTTCACTCGCATCTCTTCCGATCTGCCCGCTGCTGGATGCCCGTAAAAGCGAAGTCTATACGGCGCTCTATGACTGCTCCGCCGCAATTCCCACGCCTCTGATCGCTGATTGCGTTCTGCCACCGGACGCCTTCCTGACGCACCTTTCTGCAGCAACACACCAGGCGGTGATTTTTGCCGGTGACGGCGCCCTGCGCTATCGGGAGCTGATTACCGGGATTATGGCCGAACGTGCCATCTTCGCCCCTTTCCCGCTGCATACATCCCACGCCGCCAACGGTACCCTGCTGGCGCTCAGCACGTACCAGCGCGGAGAACAGCTGGAGCCATCCCGTTTAGTACCGCTGTACCTGCGTGAATCTGATGCTGTCATGATGAAGAACAAGGTAGTTGCCTAGCTTAATCCTCCGTTCAGATTTCTGTCCTCTTCCCTACACATCAGAATTTTATCCAGACTTCAAACTATCAAACGTTAACATTCGCTTACAACGCGACATAAAGTGACGCCAACCTATGTCATGGCTGCACAACCGTGTTCACTCCTGCGCTTCTCTCCAGCAACAGCCTGTTCATTTCCAAAAACTACCCCTTTCGTCGGGGTCGGATTTGAGTATCAAATTCGGTTCAAGCTCTTATTCTCCAACTGATTGTTTGTAGATTCATATAATAAACTCCATATAATTCTCACGGTTTATCAAACTCCACGATGCATCGGGATATGCTGAACTCCATTCCTTTGGCGGTCGCGGTTTCGCCTTGCCCCATTTGATCTCATAGCCATGGAGCTGTCCCCCGCGTTCCTCCACAAGATCGAGCTCCTTCTTGGTGTAGGTCCGCCAGAAGTAATTGTTTGCAGGCTCCCGCACATATTCCTGACGCTTGAGACGCTCCAGGACGATGTAGTTTTCCCAGAGTTCACCGGCATCGTTGCGCAGCTCAAGCAGGTTAAAGTTATTGATCAGGGCATTGCGGATACCGTTGTCGACAAAATAGAACCTGCTGTTCTTGGTGATCTCATTTCTCAGGTTGCGGCTGAACCCGCCCAGTTTCCTGATGACAAAGGCCTTTTCCAGCAGATCAAGATAATGGTCGACCGTGTTCTTGCTCATGCCGAGGCTGGTGCCCAGTTCGGTGTAGGAGACTTCCTTGCCGATCTGGAATGCGATCAGCTGTAACAGTCTGCCGATCTTTGCGGACTGTCTGATCCCTTCCAGCTCAAGAATATCCTTGTACAGGTATGATGATACTATCTCCCTGAGATACTGCTCCCGTTCACGGTTGTCCTGCAGCAGAACCACTTCAGGATATCCCCCGTACACCAGTCTCTGTTCCAGGCGACTGTCGGTTTCATGGCGCTGCTCGGTTGCTGCGAGTTCCAACTGGGAGAGGGGGTACTGGATAAGGGTGGTTTTCCTGCCGGTGAGCGGTTCGCCGATGCTCCGCGCCAGATCGAATGATGATGAGCCGGTGGCGATGACCCTGATATCCGGGACATGGTCGACGATCAGCTTCAGGTTCAGGCCGATGTTCTGGATCTTTTGGGCTTCATCTATTACCAGCAGCCGGTTGCTGCCGATAAATGATTTCAGTTTCTCAATGGACTGCGATGAAAGATACCCCTGTATCGTTATGTCTTCACCGCTCACCAAGAGGTACGGCTCTGATTCAGACTTCAGATATTCGTTGATAAGCGTCGTCTTGCCGGTGCGACGGGCGCCATAGATGACAACCACCTTCCCGCGTTTCAGGGCATGTTCGAGATTTTCAAGTTGGCGCTGCCTGATATACATAGTAACTCCGTCAGTTAACTGACCAAATTATATATAATCGCACTGAAAGCGCAACTGATAATTTATCGCAACATACCTTTCTCTACGAAACTGCACTGTAAGTGTCCTCAGATCGCTGTAACTATTCAGCACATATTTTAAAAAGCTTTTCATTCCCGAGGGTTTAATCGGGAATCCAGACTTTGACTTCGTGGGTCCCCGATAGAATCACTCGGGGATAACATTTTTTTGTGTGCCCCCCTTGTAACCAAGCTCCGGCTTGGTAACGCACCGGCACGATAAGCTCCGGCTTACTGAATCCGCACCAGCAAACTGGAGCTTGCACGACCAGTACGTTACGCAGCCGGAGCTGCGTAACGAGGGAAATCGACTCGGTGCTGGAATTCCCCCCATTCGGCATGATCGAGGACGCCGACTTCAGCAGCGTCCCTATCAAGGAACTCACCTTCGGCATTGCCAGCATCTATGCGGAAGACAAGGAAGAGCCATTCCACACCGCTTACCCCGGCACGACCAACCAATCCTGCCTGCGATTATAACTATTGATTCCGTTCCGCGCCGTGTTATCATATTTTCAAAACTGTAATCAGAGGAGGGCATATGATACGAACACAGATACAACTTCCGGAATCCCAGGTAGCAACACTGAAGCACCTCGCCGCACTCCAGCACACATCCATGGCAGAATTGATCAGGCGGGCCGTTGATCTGCTCACCTCATCCCCGGATACCAACGCCATCACCGAACGGAAAAACCGGGCACTGGCGATTGCCGGCCGTTTTCACTCTGGGCTTTCTGATGTATCTGTACGTCATGACGACTATCTGGCGGATGCGTTCAAATGAACTGCATCTTTGTTGATACTTCCGCCTTCTTTGCTCTGCTGGATGCCGATGACACAGCGCATGCAGAGGTAAAAACAGCATGTCAGAAACTGTTTCAGACAGGCGTTCTGCTGATGACCAGTAATTACATCCTGGTGGAGACCTGCGCCCTGGTACAAAACCGTCTCGGCATGGAAGCAGCCAGAATGTTCATGGAAGATATCGTTCCGCTGTTTGATGTTCGATGGATTGACGCTCAGCTCCACCATGCCGCCGCCAGTGCCCACCTGGCGGCGGGGAGGAGACACCTGAGCCTTGTGGATTGTTCATCATTCGAGGTTATGCGCCGAACCGGCATACGGACAGCGTTCACATGTGATAAGCATTTTCGCGAACAGGGATTTGCGACCATTCCCTGATTGAGAACTGACGAAGCACCTCGTTACCAAATTTTTTCTCGTTTTTCTTTTTACCAAGCTCCAGCGTTGGCAACGCAACGTAACGGTAAGCTCCTGCTTACCGTATCCGCATCGTCAAGCTGGAGCTTGCCGGTCCATGACGTCAATATCGACGTGCCCCCCCCTGCTGCGTAACAAGAAAATCCATCATTTGCACGTATACGATGTTGCGCTGAAATGCCCCGTTGCCGTGTTGCAGGTGGTGCTGTAATGAATTTTTGTATTTGATATATACGGCGGAGCGGAGTTCTTACAGACTGCATATGACACATTGCCTGTATTGCGGGTATTGTGTTTCTCTCCCGGCTCATAGTACCAAAACCCGTCTCCCGCTCCCAGACTGCACGACCATACGAAAATCCGGTACGAACAGGTATTTTTCATGATCGCTTCCCCTTTTGCATTGCGGCTTACCGATACGCAGAAACCGGCGCCTGAACTCCCGCTGCTCTGACCGTTGTATCCTGCATTCCCGGTTTAATGTAACGAGGTTGGAGATTCAATATCCATAGCCTCATAAAGTTCTATTTGTCGCTTCGTTACTTCACCCATGCGTGGATCACGCCCGGGATACTCGAAACAT